>FPIC01031225.1_pt1 | contig 49390 bp, 46 predicted proteins | sample 1504481 | NCBI WGS metagenome assembly FPIC01 (sample SAMEA4475357, study PRJEB15587) | soil metagenome | biome: Soil; feature: Field | place: India | collected 2015-03-11 | depth 0 m
TTTTTCACCACTTTGGCAGTAAAAATACAAAAAAAATAGGCCCTTCTATTTTCGGGCCTTGAAATACTCACAAACATCTTTTATAGTACACACTTCACATTTTGGTTTTATTGCCTTGCAAACTGCTCTCCCATGGTAAACCATCAAATTGCTAAATATAGTGTACAACTGAGGCTCTACAATCTTCTTTAGCTCAAACTCTATCTTTGTTGCATCTTTACTATTTACAAGTCCAAGCCTGTTTGAAAGTCTTTTGCAGTGAGTGTCAACTATTATGGAAGGTATTCCATAGATATTTGCCATTATTACATTTGCTGTCTTTCTCCCAACTCCTTTAAGTTTTACAAGTTCTTCAATAGTAGTTGGCAACGTACCATTATATTTTTCAACTAAGATTCTTGCAGTCTCTTTTATACTTTTAGCTTTATTTTTATAAAACCCAACAGGCTTTATGTCGTTCTCAAGCTCAGAGATATTTGCCTCTGCAAAGTTTTCAAGTGTAGGATACTTTTTGAAAAGCTCAGCGGTAATCTTATTTACACGCTCGTCTGTACTTTGTGCTGCCAAAATGGTTGCAATCAAAAGCTCATATGGTTTATTATAATTTAAAGTACAACTTGGTTGTGGATAAATTTTTAAAAGTTCTTTTATTACATAACTTGCTTTTTCTTTTTTAGTAATTTTCGTTCACTCCCTAAAAATTTTTTGAGGAAAGGAGAAAAAAGGTAAAATGATCATTCGCAAAGCAACAATTTCTGATATCCCAGACCTGCTTTATATCTACAACTATGAAGTTTTGAATTCAACATCCACATTCGATATTCATCCCAAGACCACAGAAGATTTTTTGAAATTGCTTGACAGCCATAGCAACAAATACCCTATTTATGTAGCAGAAGAAAATTCCACTATATTGGGATATGGGTATCTTTCTCCATTCTCAGAAAAAGAAGCTTATTCAATCACAGTTGAAGATACCATATACATACATCCATTGCACAGAGGCAAAGGCATTGGCAAGCAGATTTTAAAATTCTTATTAGAAAGAGCTAAAGACACAGGTGCTGCCAACATAATTGCAAAAGTGTGTGCTGAAAACTATATAAGTTTGCATCTACACAAATCATTTGGTTTTGTAGAAGTCGGAAAGCTAATCAAAGTTGGTAGCAAATTTGGTAGGTTTTTGGATGTTATTATTTTGCAGCTAATCCTCTAACCTTTTTAAGCACTTTTATTGAGTTTTCCAATATCCACTGAGCTTCTTTTATTTTCAATAAATATATTACTGTACTATATGAAATTACACCGACAAATCCCCAGATCAAAAGATTAGTTACCTTAGTTATAAATGTCACAGGCGTTTTTATTTGTATCAGATTTTTTGCTAAAACAATACTTACAACCATTACAAAAGAAGCAAATAGTGCTTTTACAAAGACTATCATTGAGCTTTTCAGCTCAATCTTTCCTATCTTTTTAAACAAACTACGCATAAGTAAAAATACTGATACATACGCAACAATGCTTGTACCCAGCGCTAAACCTTTGTGTTTTAGGTATTTGACAAGAACGATATTTAAAACTATATTAATTGCTACAGCTAAAATACCATTTTTCATTGGTGTAATGGTATCCTGGATTGAATAGAAAGTTCTGCTAAGGATTTCTCTCACTGCATACCCTAAATACCCTAAGGAAAAAAACATAAGCGCTCCACTTGTCAGATAAGTTGAACGGCTGTCAAATGCCCCTCTTTCATATACAAACTGGACAATCTCGCGTGATAATACCAGAACCGCAGCTGTAATTGGCACCATAATCAATATGAGAGAATTTATAGAAAGTACCAAATATTTTTTGAACTCATCTTTCTTTTCACTTGAAAAAAATCGTGATAAATACGGATAAATTACAGCCGAGATTGAGCTACTAAATATGCCATAAACCACTCCATTTAGTTTATCTGCAAAGTTCAAAGCAGAAATACTCCCCTCAGGTAAAAACGAAGCCAAGTACCTGTCAACAAAAGAATTAAGCGACATAACCGATGAACCAATAAATACAGGCAGAACAAGCTTAAAAAGTTTGATTATATATGGGTCACGTAAATTAATATCTAATTTAAACTTAAACCCCTTTTTGATTGCAAACGGCATTTGAAATAACACCATCGAAAAGTATCCAAGTACAAACGCAACAGCAACACCATAGATGTCAAATTCTTTCTTTAAAAAAGCTGAAAAGATGATAATTACATTGAATGGTAGTCCTACAAGTACAGGCACCACAAAATTTTCATTAGACTGAAGAAATCCTTGCAAGATATAGTTAGCTCCTAAAAAGATTATATAAAAAAATGTAATTCTCATCAGTTGCCAAGTTAAGTTTTTTGCAGACTCATCAAATCCCTTAAAGATTGTTTTAACTATAAAAGGCGAAAGAAAAGAACCTACTACTGCCACAATGAGCGCAGCTATCACAATTAAAAAAAGTGATTTGCTGGCAAATTTGCTTGCTTTCTCTTTGCTTTCTTTTACTAATATCTCATTGTATATAGGGATAAAGGTAGTAGAAAAAGAAGCCAAAATACTTGCAAAAAAAACGCCCGGCAACAGCTGGGCTGCAATTAAAGAGTCCAATTTATAACTTGTCCCGTAAAAAGCACCTAAAACAACTTCACGTAAAAATCCAAACAATTTTGACAGTATAGTCGCAACGATAACAAAAAAAGTAGCTTTGGTAATTCTTTTGGCACTGTCAGACATATAAGACCGCCCTTCTTAAAAAAATAATGATGAGTTATTAAAAAAGATTATATAAACTTGTCCAGCTTTCGTTCTTTGAGAATTTCAACAATCTTTTTAACATCCTGTGCTCTGTTTTTTGAACAAACAAGAACTGCATCTTCTGTCTCAGCAATAATTACATCAGACACATTAATTGTGGCGATAAGCCGATTGTTTCCATAAATTATGCAGTCACGCGTATCAATCCCAACATGCAAAGCTTTCACAATGTTACCATCATCGTCTGGTGGAAATATTGCTCCAAGAGAGTCCCATGACCCCACATCATTCCAGCCAAAATCGCCAGGTACAACTACCACCTCGTCAGCTCTTTCCATTATTCCATAGTCAATAGATATATCCTGAAGAGATGGATATATCTCTCCTATCTTCTCAAACTCTTGGTCTGTCCAAAGATACTCATATACAGAATAAAACCTATTGTAGATCCTGGGCAGGAATCTATTGAAGTTTTGAATGATTGTGTCTATCTTCCACACGAACATTCCACTGTTCCATAGGTAATTACCGCTTTTTATATACGCTTTTGCTCTGTCAAATGATGGCTTTTCGACAAATTCCAAAACCTCATAAGCTTTTTTCTCATATTTGTCACTGGAATCTCTGTCAAATTTTATATAACCGTAGCCAGTTGATGGAAAAGTGGGGTTTATTCCAATTGTTATGAGCTTGTCATGCTTTTCAGCAATTTCAATGCAGGTATTTATTACTTCAGCAAATCCCTCGTTATCTTTAATATAGTGGTCAGATGGAAATACACACATTATTCCATCTTCATGTATTTTTTTGATTTTAAGTGCAGCATATAAAATACAAGCTGCAGTGTTTCTTCCAATTGGCTCATAAATGATGTTTTTTCTATCTATCTCTTCATCAAGGACCTTTTCTATCATCTCTTTTTGGTTTATGTTTGTGACAATAAAGATATTTTTCTTGGGAATGACCTTTGATATCCTATCAATTGTTTCATTTATCAAAATGTCATTTCCAGAGAGGTTTAAAAATTGCTTTGGCGACGAGCTTCGTGACAAAGGCCAGAACCTTGTACCGCCACCACCTGCCATAACCACTGCAAATCTTTGCATTTCTAAACCCCTCCTCTTTAAGAAATAGTAGAAATCTTCAACATTTATATTATACAATATTTTTCAAATTTTAAACAATGGAAAAATGCCAAATAGCATTATTTCCTTCTCCCCTCTAAGCTTTTAAAAATATCTGTCCAGTCAAGATCAAAATACGCCAGTAAAACACTCAAGTGGTACATTAAATCAGATATCTCATAGATTATCTCTTCTTTTTTACCATTCTTTGCTCCAATTACTACCTCTGTTGCTTCCTCGCCAATCTTTTTAAGTATCTTATCAAGCCCCTTTTCAAATAAGTAACAGGTATACGAACCTTCCACCTTATTTTGCTTTCTATCATTAATTGTTTTCATCAGTTCAAAGATAATATCAGTTGTAATCTTTTTTTTATCACCTTCCAAAGCAGTGAAAAAACATGTTTTGTTGCCAGTATGACATGCAACCCCTGTTTGTTCAACAATGGCAAGCAAGGTATCACCATCACAGTCTAAAAATAAACTTTTCAATTTTTGAACGTTGCCTGAAGTCTCCCCTTTTTTCCATATCTTGTTTCTGCTTCGACTAAAATAGTGCATATACCCTGTCTGAATGGTAAGTTCTAAAGCTTCCTTGTTCATGTACGCCAGCATAAGTACTTCGCCTGTTGAGCTATCCTGTACAACAACAGGCACAAGTCCATTTTGGTCAAACTTCAAAGCTGAAATATCTATCATTTTATATCCTCACCTCAATGCCGTGATTTTTTAAGTAACTCTTTAAATCTCCAATTAAAATCTCTCCAAAATGAAATATAGAAGCAGCCAAAGCAGCTTCTGCTCCAGCCTTGAAAGCCTCCAAAAAATGCTCTGGCCTGCCAGCACCACCTGAAGCAATGACAGGAATGTTTACGCTACTACATACAGCCTCTAAAAGCTCTAAATCATACCCTGCTTTTGTCCCGTCTCTGTCCATTGAGGTAAGTAGTATCTCTCCTGCCCCTCTCATTTCAACTTCTTTTGCCCATTTTACGGCGTCAAGTCCTGTGTCTATCCTTCCACCGTTTATATACACATGAAAACCGTTACTGTGCCTTTTTGCATCAATTGCCACCACAATACACTGCGAACCAAAAACCTTTGCAGCTTCATTTACAAGGTCGGGGTTTTTAACCGCTGCAGAATTAATCGAAACCTTATCAGCCCCAGCCAAAAGCAAATTTCTAATGTCATCTAAATTTCTTATTCCACCACCTACTGTAAAAGGAATAAAAACTTTTTCAGCTACATTCTTTACAACCTCTATCATTATATTTCTCTCTTCATGTGAAGCTGTAATATCTAAAAATACCAGCTCATCAGCACCGAGCTGATTATACTTTTGAGCACTTTCGACCGGGTCGCCAGCATCAACAAGGTTGATAAAGTTTATACCTTTTACAACCCTTCCTCTGTTGACATCAAGACATGGAATTATTCTCTTTGCAACCACTTTGTATCCTTCTCCTTTTTGAATTTTTAAAGTAAACTAACTACCTCCTCTAATTTGAGTTGACCTGTATAAAGAGCTTTTCCAACAATTGCCGCATCAACCCCTATACTTTTAAGTCTTATAATATCCTCTTTTGATGAAATCCCACCTGATGCTGTCAAAAAACCATCAAAAAGTTTGCGAATATGTTTTGCAGCTTCAAAGTTATGTCCTTTCAGCATTCCATCAGTTGTTATATCTGTGTAAATAAGTCTTTCAAACCCCAGATCTTTTATCTTAATAATTCCTTCTTCAATAGAAATTTTCGTTGTTTCCTGCCACCCGGAAAGTTTTACAAAACCATCTTTAAAATCAAGAGAAGCAATAAATTTTTCTTTCCCAAACACTTTCATAACTTCATTTACAAAATCAGGATTTTTAAAGATTACAGAACCCAAAATGATATAGTCAATTCCTGAAGATATATAAAGCTCAACTGTAGCCTTGTCTCTAATGCCCCCACCGCATTCAACTGTCAAGCATGTAGCTCTTTTTATGTTTCTTATAACTTCAAAATTCACTGGCCTCCCAACTTTTGCTCCATCCAAATCAACAACATGGATGTATTTAGCACCACTTTTTTTAAAAAGTTTTGCCTGCTCAATTGGATCTGAATTGAACAGTTGAACCTGGTTATAATCTCCCTGAGTAAGTCTTACACACTTTCCATCTATAAGGTCTATTGCAGGTATAACAATCATAGCAATCCCCCAAAATTCTTAAGTATTTGCAGCCCTACTTCCCCACTTTTTTCAGGATGAAACTGAGTAGCAAATATATTTCCACTTTCTATTGATGAATCAAATTCTATTCCATGTTCACATACTGATGATACTATTGATTTGTCCTTATTTTCCACATAATATGAATGAACAAAATAGACAAACTGTCCATCCAAGCCTCTCAAAAGCTTTGAGTTTCCTTTTATTTTTATCCTGTTCCATCCCATGTGTGGGATTTTGATGTTCTCTTTTTGAGGAAACTTTTTGACCTCTCCCTTGAAAATTCTTAAACCCTCACAACCGCCTTCTTCGCTAAATTCGTACAATAGCTGATAACCTAAGCAAATACCCAAAAATAAAGACTCTTTTATTTTTCTTCTCAAGACGTCAACAAGACCAAATCTTTCAAGATTTAAAATAGCCACATCAAATGCTCCTACCCCTGGCAGAACAATTGCTTCGGCCCTTTCAATTTCATCTTTGCTTGACGTAACAAAAGCTCCAAAGCCTATGTATTCAAATGCCTTTTGCACACTTCTCAAGTTACCCATCCCATAGTCCACAATGCATATCCTTTTCACAACTTATAGCACTCCTTTTGACGATGGAATTCTATCATCGATTATTGTACAAGCCTCTTTTAAGGTTCTTCCAACAGCTTTAAAAATAGCTTCGCAAACGTGATGGTCATTCTCACCAGCAAGTTTTTTTATATGAACTGTGGTTTTAGAAGTCCAAACAAAAGCTTTGAAAAACTCTACAACCATCTGAGAAGTCATATCTCCAAGCTTCGGTAGCTTAAAATCTACATCAAACGCCAAATAAGGCCTTCCTGAGATATCCACTGCCACCATTACAAGTGCCTCATCCATAGGGAGAATAATATGTGCATATCTTTTTATACCTCTTTTATCTGACAAAGCCTTTAAAATAGCCTGGCCTAAAACTATTCCAACATCTTCTATGGTGTGATGGTCGTCAATGAATATATCACCCTTCGCTTCAAGCTGAATATCAAATTTCCCGTGATGAGAAAATAGTTGAAGCATGTGATCAAAAAAACCTATTCCTGTTGAAATTTTGTAATCACCATTTCCATCAATATTCAAAATTAATTTAATATCTGTTTCTTTTGTCTTTCTCTGAACTTCAGCAATCCTTTGACTCATTTTATGCATTCTCCTTCTTAAACTGAATGAGATTTTCTATTATTATATCATTATCTTGAGGCTTGCCCAATGTAATTCTTAAAAGTTTGTGGCTTCCCACCTCAAACTTTTTTACAAGAATTTTGTTCGCAACTAGATATTCAAATATTCTGTCAGCATTCTCATCAACAACTGTTACAAAATTTGCTTCTGATGGAATAACATAGTAGTATTCTTTGAGTTTTTGTATCATCTTATCTCTTTCATCTTTTATTAGCTGGATGTTATTTTTTAGCTTTTCGAAATTTTCAAGCACCTTGATAGCTATGTTTTGGGTTAAGACATTGACATTATAGGGGGGTTTTACTTTGTGAAGGTTTTCTATAATATTTTCATTTGCAATGCCATAGCCACATCTTATACCTGCAAAACCTATTTTAGAAAATGTTTTAAGAATTATTGCATTATTGTATCTTTTTGTAAACTCTATATAGTCAATATCGCTGTATTCACCGTAGGCATTGTCAATTACCACAAGCTTTGAAGGAAATGCTTCCACAAGAGCCTTTAAATTTTCAGCGCTCCATGCAATCCCAGTTGGATTATTTGGAGTATCAATAAATATTACCTTTATTCTCTCATTCGCACTTATCTTATCAATCACCTTTTCAACGTCAATTTCCCATTGGGAAGTAATATCAAAAAAACAAAACCCTACGTCAAAAAGTTCAGCAGTTATTCTATACATGGTAAATGAAGGATATAGGAAAAATACCTGGTCATCCTGCTCACAGCATGCTTGAACAATAAGCTGAATTATCTGGTCTGAACCATTTCCTACAATAAAATTTTCACTTTTCAAACTGTAAAACCTTGCTAAAGCATCTTTGAGTGGTTGAGAATTGATTTCTGGATAAAAACACAAATTAGGTATGCTATTTTTTAAAGTATCCCAAATTATATCTTTTAACTCTTCAGGAAGTTCAAGAAGATTTTCGTTGGCATCTGCTTTAACCAAACATTCTATTTGGGACGTTGTATAGTTTGAAAAATTTTCTAATCTTTTTCTAAACATCTTCTAACCTCACCTTCAACGAATTTGCATGAAAGAGGAAACCTTCTTTTTGCGCTATGTTTATTGCATGTGGTGCATCTGTTAAAAACTGTTCTTTTGAATACTTTATTAAACTCATTCTTTTGACAAAATCATAAACCCCGAGGGGAGAAAAGAAACTTGCTGTACCAGATGTTGGCAGCACGTGATTTGGTCCTGCAATATAATCGCCAATAGGCTCAGGGGAATATTCACCTATAAAAATTGCACCAGCGTTTTTAATTTTAAGCCAAACTTCCTCTGTATCATTGCAACAAATCTCTAAGTGTTCAGGTGCAATTATGTTCGCAATCTCGGCAGCTTCAGAAAGACTATCAACAACTATTATCACACCGTTTTTTTCGATAGCTTCTAAAGCAACTGAGTTTTCAAATCTTGCAAGCATCTTCTCAACACTCTCAGAAACCTCTTGAGCCACCTGTAAAGATGTTGTCACTAAAATACACCTTGCCATGGAGTCGTGTTCTGCCTGAGATAGCAAGTCTGCAGCAATATATCTCGGATTTGCAGAACCATCTGCAATAACCATAACTTCACTTGGCCCTGCTACTGAGTCAATATCCACATAACCAAACAACAATTTTTTAGCAGTTGCTACATAGATATTTCCTGGCCCTACAATCTTATCTACCTTGGGTATAATCTGTGTTCCAAATGCAAGTGCTGCAACTGCTTGAGCTCCTCCCACTTTATAAATCTTATCAACACCGCAAATTTTTGCTGCTGCCAAAGTGTATTTGCTGACACTCTTGTGCTTGTCAGGTGGAGTTACCATAATTATTTCTTCAACGCCAGCAACCTTTGCAGGAATTGAATTCATTAAAACTGTGGAAGGATATGCACCTTTTCCTCCCGGAACATAAATCCCTACCTTTTCAAGAGGCTTTATAATCTGGCCAAGTAGCGACCCATTTTTTACATAAAACCAGCTTTCCTCTTTTTGTCTCATGTGATACTCATAGATATTTTTATACGCAGCATTCAAAGCATCTATGAAATCTCTATCTTCTCTTTCACATTCGAAATACGCTCTTTCAATTTCTTCCTGGGCCACTTGCAGTTCATCTAAGCAAATATCATCACAATCAAAAAGTTGGGTGTAGTAAAGCACAGCTTCATCTTTTTTATCTTTTACATCAGAGATTATTCTGCGAACCCTCTGTTCAATCTCTTCCTCGTTTTCCCATTTTCTTATTAGAGCCGTCTCCATGTAGTTTTCAATCTCTTGTTTGCTGTACAAGATTCTCACTCTTCAATCATCCTTTCTAAACGATTTATAATATCATCTATCTGAGTTTTTAATTTTAGACTTGCCCTGTTTGCAATAAGCCGAGCACTAATGTCGTATAGCTTTTCATACACTTCAAGTCCATTTTCTTTCAAAGTCCTGCCACTTTCCACAATGTCTACTATCATGTCTGAAAGTCCTAAAATAGGAGCAAGCTCTACTGAACCATTGAGCTTTATTATCTTTACATCTTCTCCTCTAACATTTTCAAAATACTCTTTGGCAATGTTAGGAAATTTAGTTGCGATTGTCTTATCAGGCTTTTTCAAAAGAGCTTCGCTCATCCCTTTAGGTCCTGCCAAGGCTACAAAACATTTCCCAATTTTTAAATCCAAAAGTTCATACACCCTTTTGTTCATTTCAAGCAGAACATCTTTGCCCACAACACCAATATCTGCAACTCCATATTCCACATAAGTTGGTACATCAAAAGGTTTTACCATGAGAAAACGTAAAGAACTTTTATCATCTTCCATCACTAATTTTCTGCTCTCATCAGATATATCAATGTCCACAAGCGATACTTTCTTCAAAAGTTCAACTGTTTGCTGAGCTAATCTCCCCTTTGGTAGCGCTATAGTAATCATCCCAAATCCTCCAAAACATACGTTTTTGTACCATCTTCATTTACATATATAAATCTCTCGGCTTTCATACTTTTGCTAATAAGAAAGGCTTCTTCTATATTTGCTGGTACTGTATGAAAATAAATTTTCTGGCTTTTGTTATCCGAGTTGAGAAGAAGCTTCAACGCTATTTCAAAGTACCCTTCCTTATAAAAAACAAGGCTATCGTATAACTTATCATTCCTTGGAGTATTTTTTAGTTTCCACTCTAAAATTCTGTCTACACCAATTGCAAATCCAATGGCATATAGTTTTCTACCAAATATTTCACACAAGTTATCGTATCTACCACCATTTAGTACAGGATAGCCAAGTTTTTGCAGATAGCCAGAAAAAATTATACCTGTGTAATAGTTCAGGTGTTTTACCATTCCAAAGTCAATAGTAATATAATTTTGGTAACCCAGTTTTACCATATTATTATATATCTCGCTTAGTCTCTCTATCGCCAGTTTAGATATCTCATTGTTTGCAAACTTTTTAGCTTCTTTTATCTTATCCTCTCTACCATAAAGTCTTGTGAGGCTCCTGAAAACATCTATCACTTTTTGGGAAATGCCCTTTCGAATCAAAAAGTTTTCAATCCCTATATAGTCCTTCTTGTCAACAAGCTTGCAGAGCACCTCTGATGAAGTCTCGTCAATCTCACAGTCCTTAGCAATTCCCTTAAAGAAATTTACCTCACCAACATCTATTGTAAAGTTATTCACTCCAAGTTCAAGTAAACTTTCTACCGCAAGCACTAATACCTCTAAGTCTATATAAAAACTATCAGATGTATGAAAGTTTTCTATGCCTGCTTGAAAAAATTCCCTCAAATCCCCTGCTTCCTGTTGAAGAAACTGATATGCCTTGCCAAAGTAACACAATTTGAGTGGATAAACATTTGTTTGAAACTTAGCTGCAATCTCTGCAACCTTTGGAGTAAATTCATTTCTCAAGGCAACTACAGTTCCATCGCTGTCCATAAATTTTATAGTGTTGCTGCCATTTAAGCTTTTTGACTTTTCATAATCTTCAAAAGTTGAAGGTTCAATCAATCTGTACCCAAATTTTTTAAATAAAAAGATAGTCCTTTCTCTTACCTCTTCTAAGGTATCAGACACTGGAGGATAGTAATCCACAAACTTTTTGCTCATCTTTTTCTTCCTTTCATTACTTTATCATAATGAAGTGATGAACAGATATCATGTTATATTATATTACAAAAGATCTGAAAAAGCAACAAAAAAGTGGAGCCATCATCTGAATCATATAAGGCTCCACTTGTTAAGAATCTTATAAGAGATTTTTGCCTTTTAGCTGCTTTTCAAGTGCCAAAAATAGAGGTAACCCTAAGAAGTATGTGGCAATTGTCTCTCCCATTCCAATAGACACTACTGTAAAAAGATACCTGATAATTGGACTTAGATTTTTCAACCACTCAATTTTCAAGCTGTCTATAAAATATTGCCATATATAAGCTGATACAACCACAGCATTTACTATAATAGTGGGCAGAGGCAAAAAAGGTTTTTTCTTTATTCTGGTTGTAAGCAGCGCAGCTACCAGTGTCGCAAGAGAACCAAAAATAACATCATATATACCTGTTATACTTACTACCATGCCATATAGGTTTGCTAAAAAACACCCCACAAACAGACCAATGGTGGCTGAAACTGGCATCAGGGCAGGAAGAAGAGTAAGTGCCTCTGATACTCTTATCTGCAGTGGTCCATATGATATAGCTGGCAAAAACGCGGTTAAAACAAAATATAGCGCTGCAATCAGAGCAGCCCTTGCAATTACTTTACTGTCAATCTCAATTTTCTTTTTCACTTTGTTTCCTCTTCCCTGCCTTCCCATTCATGTTTATGCATACCTGTTATCTTGTACACAACCCATTCGGCTATATTTGTAGAGTGGTCTGCTATTCTTTCTAAATACTTTATGACCAATAAAAACTGAACGCATTGAGAAACTGCTGCCGAATTTTCTTTCATTATTTGCTCAAGCTCATCAATAAGGTTTTGATACATTGTGTCAACCAAATCATCACGCTTGACAACAGACTTTGCAAGTTCTATGTCAGAATTTACATACGAGTCTAATGCATCTTTTAACATCGAACGAGTGATTTCAGCCATTTTAGGAATGTCAATTAAAGGTTTTACATAATCCTCTTTTGCAAGCTTGAGCGTTATCTGAGAAATATCCTCTGCATGGTCAGCAATCCTCTCAATATCTGTTGCAATTCTCATTGCAGTTATTATAAGCCTTAGGTCACTTGCAAGTGGCTGCTGGGTGGCAATAACAATAGCACATTTTTTCTCTATCTCTTCTGTAAGCTCATCAATCTTATCATCGTTATCTATTATTCTGCGTGCAAGTTCAACATCTTTTGTCTTAAGTGCCAAAATTGCTTTGTCAATAGCTTCTTCTGCCATAGCTCCCATCTTGAGAATATCAAGATGGATTTCTTTGAGCTCATTTTCAAATGTTGGTCTTGTCATATCAAAAATTCACCTCTCAACATATAATTATCCGAACCTGCCGGTAATATAGTCCTCTGTTCTCTTGTCCCGTGGAGTATTAAATACAGTAATTGTCTTGTCAAACTCTACAAGCTCCCCATTCAAGAAAAATCCTGTGAAGTCAGAAATTCGAGCAGCCTGTTGCATATTATGAGTGACTATTATTATTGTGTAGTTTTTCTTGAGCTGCTCTAAAAGCTCCTCTATTTTTAATGTTGAAATTGGATCAAGGGCAGATGTTGGCTCATCAAGCAAAATTACCTCAGGCTCGACTGCCAAAACCCTTGCAATACAAAGTCTCTGTTGCTGACCTCCAGAGAGCGAAAATGCACTTTTTCTCAGCCTATCCTTTACTTCATCCCACAGATAGGCTTTTTTAAGACTGCTTTCTACAATCTCATCAAGTACTTCTTTCTTTTTAATACCATGAATTCTTGGACCATACGCTACATTGTCATATATGCTCATTGGGAATGGATTTGGTTTTTGAAATACCATTCCAATTTTTTTTCTGAGCGTGATAACATCAATCTCTTTGTAGATGTCTTTGCCTTCAAAATATACATTTCCTTCTATTTTAACGTTTTCAATAAGGTCATTCATTCTATTTAAGGTCCTCAAGAAAGTAGATTTTCCACAGCCAGATGGTCCTATCAATGCAGTTATAGCTTTTTCGTTTATCTTTATGTTTATATTTTTCAGAGCATGGTTTTCACCATAATATAGATTTAAATCCTTTGTTTCTATTATTACCATCTTGAAGCAACCTCTCCCTACTTTTTGATAGCTACAACTTATATATTTTATAACTCCAACATTAAATTCTTGTTTAATGTATGTTAAAACTGTGTTAAATATTATATAATATTCTTTGTGTGATGTAAAACTTTTTATAAAGTTCGCAGGATTGATAAATAAAAATCTCTTTTATTAAAATGATCTTTGTGACAAAAATTCTACAAAGAAGGGGTCGTGAAATATGTGGAGTATAATTCCAAAAGAAAATCAGTTTTTTGTTTTATTGGAGAACGCTGTTGAAAATGCTTATCAATCAGCAGTGATGTTAAATCAACTCCTCAATAACCTTTCAAATATGCAAGAACTCATCTCAAAGCTTGAAAAAGCTGAAAACAAAGGGGATGATATTACCCACCAAGTGATTGAACTTCTCAACAAAACTTTTATCACACCTCTTGACAGAGAAGATTTGTTTGCAATAATCAAAGAGATTGACAACATTGTCGATTCGCTCGAAACAGTTGCGCATAGGTTTGAAATCTATAATGTAGACACCGTCAAGCCTGAGGCAAAGATCTTATCGGAGATGATCATAAACTGCACAAAAGAATTAAAAGGAGTTGTGGAAAACTTAAAGGATTTAAAAAATACCAAACTCATAAAAGAAAAAATAATAGAAGTAAATAGAATTGAAGATGAGGGCGACATTGTGTACAGAAACGCAATCAAAAAACTTTTTGCCGAAAATAGGGACAAGCCTATTGAAGTAATCATTTGGAAAGAAATTTTTGGCTTTTTGGAAGACACGCTTGATGCGTGCGAAGATGTAGCAAATGTAATAGAAGGGGTTGTGACAAAAAATGCATAACATACCTCTTAATTTACTTTTAATAATCATTTTAGCCCTGACTTTTGATTTTATAAACGGTTTTCATGACACAGCAAATGCTATTGCAACATCAGTTTCAACAAGAGTGTTAGCACCGCGCACTGCCATATTTATGTCAGCAGTATTTAACTTCTTTGGTGCGATGATAAACACAGAGGTTGCAAAGACAATTGGCCATGGAATAGTTGACCCGAGATTTGTTACACAAAACCTTGTGCTTGCGGCTGTAATTGCAGCAATTGTGTGGGACTTGATTACATGGTGGTGGGGAATACCTTCTTCCTCGTCACATGCAATAATTGGTGGTCTTGTGGGTGCTGCAATTGCCGCCACAAAATCACTTGCCGATATAAATTGGATAGGGTTTGTCAAAAAGATTGTTCTTCCTTTGATTGTCTCCCCTATCTTAGGTTTTGTATTTGGATATCTATTTATGATGATTCTTTACATAGTGTTTGCTAAAGTACATCCAACTATAATTAATAGATATTTCTCAAAGCTCCAAATACTCTCTGCAATGTGGATGGCATATAGTCATGGTTCAAACGACGCTCAAAAATCCATGGGAATAATAACCATGGCGCTGGTAGGAAGTGGAATCTTAAATGAGTTTGTTGTGCCTGACTGGGTAAAATTTGCCTGTGCTCTTGCCATGGCTTTGGGTACATCAGTAGGCGGCTGGCGAATAATTAAAACAATGGGAATAAAGATAATAAAACTTGCACCAATAAACGGCTTTGCAGCAGAAACCGGCGCAGCACTAACAATCCAGTTTGCAACTCATATTGGTGCACCAGTTTCCACCACTCATGTCATCTCGTCCTCTATTATGGGGGTAGGTGCATGTAAAAAGTTTTCAGCTGTTAGATGGGGGGTTGCAAGAAATATTGTTATTGCATGGGTTTTGACAATCCCAATGTGTGCTATTTTGGGAGCTATCATTATCTATTTTAATCAATTGGATAGCATAGCTATAAAAAAGGCTGGCCTATTGATGTGGGTCAGCCTTTTTTACAATTGGAATTGTTACCGTAAACTCACTGCCTATACCTTCCTGGCTTTCAACCCAAACTTTTCCTCCATAAAGCTCTACTATGTGCTTTACAATAGAAAGACCCAAGCCTGTGCCTCCAAGCTTTCTTGACCTTCCCTTATCCACTCTGTAAAATCTTTCAAATATTCTCTCAATTTCTTTTTCAGGAATTCCAATTCCTGTATCCTTAACTTTTATAGTTACTGTGCTATCTGATTTCTCCACTGTCACCCATACTTTCCCATTTTCTTTGTTATACACAATTGCGTTATCTATTAGATTTATAAAAATCTGCTTTAGCCAATCGCGATATATGTTCATCTCAAGACCCTCTTGGACCTTTACATCAAGTTGAATATTCTTCTTCTCAGCTTTTATTTTTAAAAGTTCAATGCTCTCAAGCACAACTTCTTTAACCACCACTTTTTCTTCTAAAATGGGCATTGCCGCATTCTCTATTTCCGAAAGATAGAGAAGGTCATTGATGAGTCTCACAAGCCTTTCTACCTCAACCTCAATAATGTTGAGAAACTTAATGGCAACATCTTTATCATCAATCGCACCATCTTTAAGTGTTTCTACAAAACCCTTTATTGAAGTAAGTGGTGTTTTGAGTTCATGCGACACATTAGCCACAAAGTCAGACCGAATTCTTTCTAACTTTTTCAAAAAGGTAATATCACTTAGTATAAAAAGTACCCCTTCTTTATTGTCTTCATATGAAATTCTCTTCTTGCTTACTTTTAAAAATTTTGTTTTATTACTGATGCTAACTTCCAGCTCTTTTTCATTTATATCCTGCTGGAAAAGAAACTCGAAAAGTTCATATACTCGGGCGCACTCAAGCAAACTAAATCCAACCTTGAGGTTAGTTTCAAGAATGTTTTCTGCTCCCCTGTTGAACATGAGTATTCTTTTATTCACATCAAAAAAGATTATACCAATGTCTAATGAGTCTAAAAGAGAAGTGAGTCTTTTTCTTAATACGTTAGATTCGTTTATCTTTTCCTCTAAAAGCTGATACATCTTTGAAAAGCTAAGACTAAGCCACTTCAAATCTTTTGGACTTTTCACATCTTGAATGCTAAACTTTTCAAGTCCTTCTGAAATAAGCGAAATCAGCCCTTTTAACGGCTGATATAAAACAGATGAGATTCCTATTGCCAATGCTATACCCAGAAAAATACACATCACTGCAAATTTTAGAGTATTTAATAAAACCTTTTTTAAGATTGTGTCAACTTTGTCAAGAGGAACTGAAACTCTTATAAACATTGATGTATCGTGAATTTTAACCTTTTTGGCTGCATACAAAAAGTAATGTCCCAATGTTTTACTTTTTCTTATTGAAAACTCTACTTTTCCAAAAACTTTATTAGCATTTGCAATCTCTAGTCTTTTTAAGTGATTTTCCATTTTCTTTACATCTGCTTCAGAGTCGTAAAGAACAATTCCATTACCACTTACAATGGTTACTCTAAAATACCCCTTGTCATAGATTTCTTTTAGCTTTTCAATGTCAAAAGACCAAATGTACTTCTCCACTTCATTTATTTTAGCAACAAGCCATCTTTTGTTTTCGTCTATATATATATTTTTATAAGCCTCATAAGAAAGAATTCCTTGAAGAAGTGTAATGACCACCACAACTAATATGGTATAACCAAAAAGCTTTGACCTCATGCTTTACTCAGACCTTTCATTAAACCTGTAACCTACGCCCCTGACGGTTTCTATGTAACGCGGATTTTTCTCATCGTCCTCAAGTTTTCTCCTCAAAAACCTTATGTGTACATCAACCGTTCGTGTATCTCCATCAAACTCGTATCCCCATACCCTTTGCAAAATAAAGTCTCTGTCCAACACCCTGCCTTTATTTTCGATAAGAAGCTTCAAAAGCTCAAACTCTTTGAACGAAAGAGATACATCCTGATTATTTTTCTTGACAGTTCTTTTTGAAAAATCTACTTCTACATCTCCAAACTTGACCTTATCTTCAACCTCAGGCTTTAAACTTTCTACTCTTCTCAAAAGTGCCTTCACTCTTACAACCAGCTCTTTTACACTAAAAGGCTTTGTTATATAGTCATCTGCGCCAAGCTCAAGCCCAAGTATCTTATCAATTTCTTCAGATTTCGCAGACAGCAATATCACCGGAAGATTTTTTGTATCTCTATTGAATCGAATCTCTTTTAAAACTTCATATCCATCCTTGTCACTCATCATAATATCGAGTATGACAAGGTCCACTTTGTTATGCTTCAAAATCTCCAGTGCCAGTACGCCACTATCTGCTTCAAATGTATTATATCCTTCTTTTCTAAGATTAAATTTAAGAAGCTCAAGAATATGCTGCTCATCATCAACTATTAAAATATTCTTCATTTACCTTCTCACCATCCTCAAGATTGCCACCATACTTCCCAATTTCTCTGGTCTGTTTAGGTCTCTTCTGTACGAAAAGAATAGGTCTGCATCTTCATATGTGCACATATCGCAGGATATTATCTGACAGCTCTCAATACCATTCTTTTTCAAGTCAATCATTATTGCTTTTTTCAAATCGATAAAAAAACTCTCTTTAGACTCCAAACAAACCTCATCTCCAAATTCTCTCAAAAACATCTCGTATACATCTTTGCCCACCTCAAAATGTCTTCTACATATTCCTGGACCAATTGCAACAAGTAAGTCTTCAGCTGAAGATGAAAATTTTTTCTTCAGAATCGCAAGAGCATTTTGAGTTATATGTTTCAAGGTCCCTCTCCAACCAGAATGAATCAGAGAAATTACTCTTGTCTTTGTATCAACAATATAAACAGGAATACAATCTGCATGCATTGTTATAAGTGTAATTCCAGGGACATTTGTTACAAGTCCGTCAGCCTCTGCCTCTTGATTATATTCAAAAAAATCAAACCCTCTTTCTACAATTATTATATCATTTTTATGCACCTGTTTTGCATAGAAAATATTTCTGTAGTCTATTTGCAAAGCTTCAAAAAGAATGCGAAAGTTTTTGTCTATATCCTCTTTTCGTTCTGCCCATTTATAGCTCAGATTAAAATTATCATGTCCACAACCTTGCCGTGTTGTGAAAAAACCCTCTATACCATAATCTTCAAATTCACTTATTCTAAATATCTCTATCCCATTTATATTCTCTTTTACAAATCCCATCTTTCCCCTCCAGTCAAAAATTTAAAAAAACAGCAACCCTTCTTTCAGGGTTGCCTTAACTCTTCTTAGGTACCTTTTCCCAGTCTTTTAAGAATCTTTCGATACCAACATCAGTCAGAGCATGTTTTGTCATCTGCTCTAAAACCTTAAATGGTACTGTGGCTATATGAGCACCTGCTTTTGCAGCCTCAATGACATGTATAGGATGTCTTATACTTGCCGCAATTATCTCTGTTTTAATATCAGAATAGTTCTTGAATATTTGTACAATCTCCTTTATAAGCTCTATACCATTTTGCCCAATATCATCAAGTCTTCCCACAAATGGTGATACATAAGTTGCACCAGCTTTTGCTGCTAAAAGTGCCTGAGCTGCTGAGAAGATGAGAGTAACATTTGTCTTAATACCTTCTTTTGAAAGAACTGACACAGCTTTGAGCCCTTCTGCAGTCATTGGAATTTTAATAACTATATTTTTATGAATCTTAGCTAAATCTCTTGCTTCCTCAATCATCCCTTCTGCTTTAAGAGAAATTACCTCTGCAGAGATTGGGCCATCTACAATAGAACAAATCTCATTGACCACTTCTTTGAAATCTCTGCCCTCTTTCGCAATCAAAGAAGGATTTGTGGTGACACCACAAATTATTCCCCATGAATGAGCTTCTCTTATCTCATTCACATTTGCAGTATCAATAAAAAGTTTCATTTTTTACAACACCTCTTTCTTTTAATTTTCTTCGTATAATATTTTATACCAATTGCTGTATAATTACAACACATCGAACATGCTTTTGAGAAAACTTCTCGCTGCCCCCACAAGATATAAAGAACCACAAATTATAACTGCACCATCTTCTTCACACACACTTAATGCATATCTAATTGCATCTTTAAAATCTGCTATAAACTCAAGTCCAAACCTCTTTGAAACATCAATAGCTTCTTCTTCTGAAAAAGCCCGCTTTTGATAAGGAACAAGAGTAAAGATAACCCTTTGCGCCACGCTCTTTATCAAAGAAATCATCTTCTCATACTCTTTGTCCTTTAAAATGCCCACAACAGCCACAATCTTCTTACCATTCAAGTACGTTTTGCAGTTTTCTGCAAGCACCTTCATCCCATCAACATTGTGCGCACCATCTAATATAACCAAAGGTGCATTTATCAAAACTTCAAACCGACCGTTCCATCGTGCATTCAAAAGTCCTTTTACTAACGCTTCGATTTTTATATCGTACTTTTCTTGCAAACATTCATACGCATAGATACAGCTGAGAGCATTTTCTATCTGATGTGTGCCAAGTAGCTTAATCTCAAGGTTTTTATAAATTCCTCTTGGAGTTACACAATCAAAAATAATCCCGTCCAGAGTATTTTTCAATACATGATAATTTCCTTCTACCTCAATTAGCTGAGCATTTTGCTCCTTACACACTTTCGAGATGACCTCTTTTACCTCTTTATATCGCTGAAGTGCCAGTATTACTTTGCTATTTTGCTTTATTATTCCTGCCTTCTCAAAAGCAATCTTTTCAATAGAAAAGCCCAAAATGTCCATATGGTCAAAACCAATGGATGTAATTATGCAAAGCTCTGGGTTTTCTATTACATTTGTTGCATCAAATCTTCCACCAAGCCCAACCTCAAGTACTACAAAGTCTACATTTTTTCTTTTAAAAAACTCAAAACCAATGGCAGTTACAACCTCAAACTCTGTGGGATGTGAAAAACCTTGTCTCAACATCTCTTCAATTTTTTCTTTAACAAACTCTGTAATACTGGCAAGTTCTTCACTGTCTATCGGTTGATTATTCAGTTTTATCCTCTCATTAAAAGATTCAAGAAAGGGTGAGGTGTAAAGCCCCACCCTAAAGCCCGCTTCAATTAACATCTGATTTATAAAAGCACATGTGGAACCTTTCCCATTCGTGCCCGCAACGTGAATAACCTTTAACCCTTTTTGAGGATTTCCCATAAACTCAAGAAGTTTTGTTATATTCTGAAGACCAAGCTTTGTACCAAATTTATAGGTTGAATGAATAAAATCTAAAGCCTGTTCATAAGTCATGGGCATCTTTAACATCACCTGAGACTTTCTAATCTTTCTATCTGCTGTACAACTGAAAGCAGCATCTGCTTGTACCTTTCGTACTTTTCTTTTTCTTCATTTACAACCTTTTCAGGTGCTTTTTGTAAAAAGTTTTGATTGCTCAGCAGTTTCTCAGATCTCTCAAGCTCTTTTAAAAGTCTTTCCTTTTCGTCAAGCAGTCTTTTAAGCTCTGCTTGAACATCAACTATTTCTTTCAATTTCACATACGCAACTCCCCATGACAGTACCAAAGCTACGCTATCTTCTGGAACCTCATTTGAGATTATCACCTGGTCAAAATTTGCAAGTCTTTTGACGTAAATCTCCCATAAGCTCAATTGATTTGCCATTGAAAGGTCGTCAGTCTTTATATATACCTTAGGCTTGATATCAGGCTTGATATTCCTCTCTAACCTCAAATTTCTAAGACTTCTTATAAGCTCTATGAGTTTTTCAACCATTTGAATGTCTTCAGTAAATTGATATCCTCTTGGTTTTGGCCAGGTTGCTATCACAAGACTCTCTTCAACGTGCGGAAGGTTCAAATAAATTTCTTCTGTTACAAATGGAATAAACGGATGCAAAAGCTTTAATATATCTGTAAGAACTGTCAAAAGTACATACTGTACCTCTTTATTGTTACTTGCTTCCTTGTTATAAAGTGTAGGTTTTGACATCTCAATATACCAGTCACAGAACTCGTCCCATATAAAATCATAAAGTTTTTGAGCAGCAATTCCAATCTCGAACTTTTCAAGGTTTTCTGTAACTTCTCTGATGAGTGTGTCGAGTCTAGACAAAATCCATCTTTCGGTAAATGTAAACTTACTTTCATCAGGTTTAAAACTTGTGTCAATGTCAAGGTTCATGAGCACAAACCTTGCAGCATTCCAAATCTTGTTTGCAAAGTTTCTATTAGCTTCAACCTTTTCCATATAAAATCTTGTGTCATTGCCAGGTGATATACCAGTGACAAGGGTAAATCTAAGAGCATCAGCACCGTACTTTTCTATTACCTCAAGCGGGTCTATCCCGTTACCCAATGATTTGCTCATTTTTCTGCCCTGAGCATCTCTTACAATACCGTGTATCAAAACATACTTAAAAGGTTCTTTCCCCATGTGCTCTAAACCAGAAAAAATCATCCTTGCAACCCAGAAGAAAATGATATCATATGCAGTTACTAAAACATCTGTTGGGTAGAAATACTTCAGGTCTTCTGTCTCCTCTGGCCAGCCAAGCGTAGAAAATGGCCACAGAGCAGACGAAAACCAAGTGTCAAGCGTATCTTCATCCTGGTACACGTTGGAAGAACCGCACTTTGAACATACCTTTACTTCTTCTCTGCTCACCATCATATTTTCACAGTCACGGCAGTAATAAGCAGGAATTCTGTGCCCCCACCACAGCTGTCTTGAAATACACCAGTCTTTTATATTCTCCATCCAGTTAAAGTATATCTTTTCAAATCTTTCAGGTATAAATTTAATCTTCCCTTCCTTTACAACTCTTATTGCAGGCTCTGCTAAAGGTTTCATTTTGACAAACCACTGTTTTGAGACAAGCGGCTCTATTACAGTTGAACATCTATAACAGTGTCCCACATTGTGTGTATAGTCCTCTTCTTTCACAAGAAGACCAAGCTCTTTTAAGTCTTTTACAATATTCTTTCTTGCCTCATATCTTTCCTGCCCTGCATATTTTCCTGCATTTTCGTTCATATACCCTTTTGTGTCTATCACCTGGACCATTGGAAGGTTGTGTCTTTGCCCAATCTCAAAGTCGTTTGGGTCATGGGCAGGAGTTATCTTTACAACACCTGTTCCAAATTCCATATCAACATAATCATCTGCAATTATTGGTATTTCCCTATTCACAAGAGGGAGCACCACTGTCTTCCCAATCAAATGCTTGTATCTTTGGTCATTTGGGTTTACTGCAACAGCAGTATCACCAAGCATTGTTTCAGGTCTTGTTGTAGCAACAACTACGTGATATGAATTATCCTTTGCTGGATACTTTATATAATAGAGCTTTCCTTTTTTCTCTTCATACTCCACTTCAGCATCAGAAATGGTGGTATGACAAGTTGGACACCAGTTTATCATCCTCTCGCCTTTATATATAAGACCTTTTTCATATAGTCTCACAAAGACTTCTTTTACAGCATTTGAAAGTCCTTCGTCCATTGTGAACCTTTCTCTGTCCCAGTCGCAAGATGCACCAAGTTTTTTGAGCTGTTCAATAATCCTGCCGCCGTATACTCTCTTCCACTCCCAGGCACGCTCTAAAAATTTTTCCCGTCCTATCATCTCTTTTGTCAATCCTTCTTCTTTCATCTTCTCAACAATCTTTGCTTCGGTTGCAATGCTTGCATGGTCAGTACCAGGGAGCCAAAGAGTACAGTATCCTTGCATTCTTTTAAACCTAATAAGAATATCTTGGATGGTGTTGTTCAGTGCATGGCCCATATGTAGCTGCCCAGTTATGTTTGGAGGTGGAATAACAATCGTAAAAGGTTTTTTTGAATAATCAATCTTCGCATGGAAATACTTTTTATCAAGCCACATTTTGTAGAGCCTGTCTTCTACCTCTTTCGGATTATATACTTTTTGCACTTTCACATCCTCCTTAAAATGTTTTTATTTCATTTTTTATATTATTTCAATTTTAATTTTGTTTCAAACTTTGCGTTAGGAATGTTAATTTAGTGGGTATAAAGTAATTGTAATTGAAAAAATTAATTTTTACAAGGGAGGGTCTTAATCGATGATTAAAAGAGGAAATGTATACAAATGTGAAGTCTGTGGAAACATAGTAGAGGTTTTGTATGCAGGTGGTGGCCAGCTTGTATGCTGTGGACAACCTATGACGCTGCTTGAAGCTAACACAGTTGATGCAAGTTTAGAAAAGCATGTTCCTGTTATCGAAAAGACAGAAGAGGGCATCTTGGTCAAAGTAGGTGAAGTTGCTCATCCAATGGAAGAAAAACACTACATCATGTGGATAGAGCTCATTGCTGACGATAAAGTCTACAGAAAATATTTAAAACCAGGCGATGAACCAAAAGCATTGTTTGAGGTTTCGGCTGAGAATGTAGTGGCGTATGAATACTGCAATTTACACGGATTGTGGAAAAAAGAATAACAAACAATAGGGGGTTGCATAAAAAGCTTTTGGTTTTCTCTTATTGTTTGCAACCCCCTATTTTATTTATATAGCTTATTTTGAAAGAAGTCTTTTTGTCTCTCTTGCAATCATAAGTTCTTCGTTTGTAGGAACTATTAAAACCTTTACCTTGCTCTCAGGCTTGTTTATTTCAAAAACCTTACCTTTTTCTACATTGAAGTTTCTTTCTCTATCGTACAGAACACCCATATACTCTAAATCAGTCAAACACTTATCTCTCACAAGAGCGTTGTTCTCACCTATTCCAGCAGTAAATATTATTGCATCCACTCCACCTAATACTGCTGCGTACTCACCAATATACTTTTTGACCCTATAACAGAACATGTCAATTGCAAGCTGTGCTCTTTCATTACCCTCATTTGCAGCTTTCTCTAAATCTCTAAAGTCACTGCTCACACCTGATATACCAAGCACACCCGACTTTTTATTCAGAAAATCATTCATCTGCTTTACATCCATTTTTTCTTTTTCCATAAGATAGAGTATCACAGCAGGGTCAATTGTTCCGCTTCTTGTTCCCATTGCAAGACCAGCCAAAGGAGTAAATCCCATGCTTGTATCAACCGACTTTCCGTACTTTATTGCACACACACTCGAACCATTTCCAAGATGACATGTTATAAGTTTTAACTCCTCAAGTGGTCTTTTTAAGTACTCTGCAGCTTTAATTGCAACATATTTGTGTGATGTCCCATGAAATCCATATTTTCTAATTTTATACTTTTCATACATCTCATATGGAAGCGAATACATATATGCATATCTTGGCATTGTTTGATGAAATGCTGTATCAAATACAGCCACATTAGGCTTTCCTGGAATCTCTCTCTCACATGCTTCAATTCCCATTAAATTTGCAGGATTGTGAAGAGGCGCAAGTTCAATACATTCTCTTATCGCTTTCTTTACCTCTTCATTGACAATTACCGCATCACTGAAATATTCCCCGCCATGCACTACTCTATGACCAATTGCATCAATTTCATCCATAGAATGGATAATACCGGCTTCTTCATGTGTGAGCATCTCTAAAACCAGCTTAATAGCAACATTGTGGTCCTTTATTTCCTGTTCTTTTACAATCTCTTGACCATTCTTTTGATGTCTAATAAATGCCCCCGGCAAGCCAATCCTGTCAACAACACCCTTACAAAGAGCAACCTCTGTATCGGTATCAATAAATTGATACTTTAAAGATGAACTTCCCGAATTTAATACTAAAACCTTCATTTTCTCATTCCCCTTCTATAAATAATTTATTTCATCATAGCCTGCACAGCAGTAATAGCAATAACCCCCACAATGTCTTCAGCTTTACAGCCTCGGGACAAATCGTTTACAGGCTTTGCTATTCCCTGGGTAATAGGACCGTACGCTTCTGCTTTTGCAAGCCTTTCTGTAAGTTTGTATGCAATATTGCCAGCATCCAAATCAGGGAAGATTAGAACATTTGCTTGCCCTGCAACAGGACTTCCCGGTGCTTTCAGCTTTGCAACAGAAGGAACTATTGCAGCATCTGCTTGAAGCTCACCATCTATCAGGATATCTGGAGCTTTCTCTTTTGCGATTTTTGTCGCCTGAACAACCTTATCTACCATTTCAGACTTTGCTGAACCTTTTGTAGAATACGAAAGCATTGCTACTTTTGGAGTTTTTCCAACCAAGGCTTCAAAGCTCTTTGCGGATGAAATAGCTATATCAGCAAGTTCCTCTGCTGTTGGATTTGGATTCAAACCTGCATCAGCATATACAAAAACTCCATTTTCACCATATTCGCAGTTTGGTACAACCATAATAAAGAAGCTTGAAACAAGTTTTACCCCAGGTGCAGTTTTTAATATCTGCAGAGCTGGTCGCAAGGTATCTGCTGTTGAGTGAATAGCACCAGACACCATACCATCTGCCAAACCTTTGTACACAAGCATAACACCAAAATACATCGGGTCTTTCATAATCTTTCTCGCATCTTCCAGTGTTACACCCTTGTTTTTCCTTAGCTCATAAAAAGCGTTTACAAATTCATCAAATCTATCAAAATTGTTTGGGTCAATAAAAATAGCATCATCTATATTTGCACCATACTTTTCTGCTTCTTTTTTAATCTCATCTTCTTTCCCAATCAAAACTATCTTAGCTATCTTTTCTTTTAGAGCTATGGAAGCAGCTTTTAAATTTCTTTCTTCGTAGCTTTCGGGAAGTACAATTGTCTTTATATCTGATTTTGCTTTTTCGATAATTGTATCAATAAAAGCCATTTTTTGATACTCCTTTCGTTTATTATTTGACATATCGCACCTTATATATTATAAAACAAGTTGTATCTTGTATACAAGAATTATTTTACTTTTAAAATGAATTTCCGCCTCAAAATACTAAACAAAAGTTTGAAGAATGTATGTTTTTGTGTTATAATTATTTCAAAATAATACTGTTAAAGAAGGGGAAATAAGTAGCATGAAAAAACAGCTTACAAAAAAGCAAGAGGAAATTTTAGAGTTTATAAAAAAGAGGATTAAAGAAAAAGGATATCCCCCTGCAGTGAGGGAAATTTGCGAGGCAACAGGTCTAAAGTCTACTTCAACTGTTCACGGCCATCTGACTCGGCTTGAAAAAAAGGGTTATATTAGGCGTGACCCATCAAAACCAAGAGCTATCGAAATCGTAGACGACGAGTTTTATGTGCACAGAAATGTTGTGCAGCTGCCTCTTGTTGGAAAGGTAACAGCAGGCGAACCAATCTTAGCAGTGGAAAATATAGAAGAAACTATGACACTTCCGTATGACCTTGTAGGAACAGAAGATGCGTTCTTGCTCCGAGTTAGAGGAGATAGTATGATTGAGGCAGGAATTTTCGACAATGATATAATAATTGTCAGAAGACAAAATGTAGCTGAAAATGGAGATATTGTTGTTGCCTTAATAGATGATGAAGCAACAGTAAAAAGATTCTATAAAGAACACGACCATATAAGACTTCAACCAGAGAACAAGGCTATGGAGCCAATTATCGTCAAAGACGTAAAAATCCTCGGCAAAGTTATAGGACTTATCAGGAGGATGTAAGATTACATCCTCCTGATATTTTCAATGGCATGTAACACTCCAACAAGTCCGATTTCAAACGAAGAGCTGCCCTGCAAGTATGCAGCATAAGGCTTTCGTATTGGCGCATCACAAGAAAGTTCCAAAGACGTACCCTGTACAAATCCGCCTGCTGCCATTATTACTTTATGAGAATATCCTGGCATATCCCAAGGCTCGGGCAAAACATTGCTGTCGACAGGACAGCCTTTCTGCACTCCTTGACAAAATCTTACAAGTTTGTATTCGTTTTTAAACACTATTGTTTGAATTATGTCTGTTCTTTTTTCATTAAATCTTGGCAAAACCTCGTATCCTAACTTTTCCATTATATACGAAGTAAACACAGCCACTTTTAAACTTTCGGCTACTATGTGTGGTGAGAATAAAAGCCCTTGTAAAATCTCTTTGTTAAATCCAAGAGATGGTCCAACTTCTTTCCCCATGCCGGGAGAATTCAGCCTGTCTGCACACATCTCAACAAGCTCTTTTTTGCCTGCAATATAGCCGCCACATGAAGCAATCGTCCCACCAGGATTTTTGATAAGTGAACCCGCTATCAAGTCCGCTCCAACTTCGGTGGGTTCTAATTTTTCTACAAATTCACCATAACAGTTGTCAACTACAACAAATGTTTGAGGAGAAATAGATTTTATAAACTTAATTACCTTTTCTAACTTTTCAATTGAAATTGAACTTCTGAGAGAATATCCACGTGAACGCTGAATGAAAACTACTTTTATAGAGTTTTCTTTTAAAATGGTCTCTATTTTTTCAAAGTCAAAGTCATTGCCCTTCAAATCGATTTCTTGGTATTTTATTCCGTACTCAATAAGGTTTCCATGCCCACCCTCCTTTATACCTATTACTTTTTGAAGTGTATCATATGGCTTTCCACAGATTGAAAGAAGGATATCACCTGGTCTGAGCAGAGCAAATAACATTGTGGCAATTGCCTGTGTCCCTGAAATAAATTGGATTCGTACAAGTGCATCCTCACATCCGAAAACCTTGGCAAAGATTTTTTCAATCACGTCTCGCCCACTATCTGAGTACCCATATCCATCTGTTTTATTTAGGTGGGTATATGAAAGTTTGTTTAGATGAAAAGCATTTAAAACCTTTAATTGATTGAATGACTTTATTTGCTCTATAAATTCGAAATTTTCTTTCAAATCTTTTAAAGCTTGCTCTGTTAAGTTTAGTAAATCATGAGAAAAATTATAAAATTTTTTTAGTCCTTCGATATCTATCTTCAATATCATTTGCACCTCTCTTTTAAATTCTGATTGTCAAAAATTAAAGAAAGCTCATGAAACATATGTTCATGAGCTTTCTTTATAAAATTGTACGTTTTATTTTGTCTCCTGACCTTGATTGTTATTTGATTGCTGAGAAGCTTGCTGATTATTCTGTGCCTGAGCCATATAATTTATTGGCTTTGAGGGCATGATTGAGGATATCGCATGCTTGTAAATTAGCTGCTGCTTGTTATTATCTGTCTCTACAATCAATGTAAAATTGTCAAAACCCTTGATAGTACCTTTTAACTGAAAACCACTGAGCAGGAAAATTGTAACATTTACTTTTTCTTTTCTTAATTGGTTTAAAAATAAGTCCTGCAAGTTTAAACTTCCTTTCGCCACTTTATGTATTCCTCCCCAAACTTAAAAGTTTTTTATATTATAATTTTTATATGTTTTTCTTAAATTATACCACACTTTTGCAAAGTTCAAAACATTTTTTCACAACTTCTTCAAACCTCATACCTGTCACATCCAAAAACATAAATTCACCCTGATATTTAAACCAAATCCTCTGCCTTTTTGCAAACTGTCTTGTTCTTAATTTAAGCTCGTCTTTGGCCTCTTGCAATGAAATCTTCCCTTCAACATATGGTATTACCTGCTTATATCCAAGCCCCTGCATAGATTTTAAATCCTTTGAATATCCTAAACTTAAAAGCATCTTAACTTCATCTGCAAGTCCCATATCAAACATCTTTTCAACTCGCTGGTCAATTCTCTGCCAGAGAACTTCTCTTTCCATTATAAAACATAGCGGCAATAAATTATATTTTTCACTTCCTTTTCTTCTTACCTTGTCTAAAAACTCTGTTGGCTTTCTGCCAGTCAAAAAATAAATTTCTAAATATCTTATAACCCTTTTTACATTGTTTGGATGAACAGAATTTGCAGCATCTTTGTCTATTTCTTTAAGAAGTTCGTAAAGATACATATTACCTTTACTATTAAGCTCATCGTAAAGCTTTTTTCTAACTTGTTTTGAATCCCCCATCTCAGGAAACTCAACATCGTCCACAACTGACTTTATATAAAAGCCAGTTCCGCCTACAAGCAAAGGCACCTTACCTCTTTTATAAATATCCAAAATTGCATTTGTTGCATCCTTTTGAAACATCGCCACATTATAGTCCTCATCTGGAAATACTACATCAATAACATGATGTCTGACAGCTTCTCTTTGCTCCTTTGTAGGCTTTGCTGTACCAATATCCATAAGCTTGTATACACACATCGAATCTGCAGACACAATCTCGCCATTTACAAGCTGAGCAAGCTCCACTGCAACATCTGTTTTTCCGGTGGCAGTAAGGCCTGCAATAACAATTAAAGGTATTTTCTCCATTCTTTTGTTCACCTGCGCTGATATTTATACAATTCTTTTGAACATTTTTTCAATTTCTCTCTTAGAAATCTCTACTACCACTGGTCTTCCATGTGGACAGTGAAAAATTTCTTTTTTTATGAGCACAAGTTCAACTATTTCTTTTTTTTCCAAGTCTGAAATTTTACTATTTCCTTTTACTGCTGCTCTGCAAGCAATTCTTTTCAGCAGGTCTTCAGAAATTTCCACAAAACTCTTGTTTTCCACCATCTGCTCGTATATCATCTCTATCACATCAAGTAAAAATATTGTATCGATATTACTACTTAGCAGAGCAGGCCATGTTCTCACTACTATTTCATTTTTCCCAAAATCCTCTATTTCAAAACCTATCTTCTGAAAGACAGAAGCATTTGAAATCACAAACTCTTTTTGTGAAGATGGAAGCTGAACAACAACAGGAGAAGCCAACACTTGGCTTTGAACATTTGAAGAATAAACTTGGCTTTTAAAATCTTCAAATAATCTTCTTTCGTGCACCGCGTGCTGGTCAATAAGGTATAAGCTGTCATCACCTTGTGCAATGATATAGGTATCAAAAGCGTAACCAACAATCTTGTAGTTTCCTGCATCAAAGTTTTCAAAACGCTGCTGCTCAATTACAACCTCTGCTTTTTCTGAAAACATTTTAAAGAAATTTGGTTGCTCGGAAATAACCAAAGATATATCGTTTGAGTTTGCAGACAAAACTTCAGTGTATTTTCGTTCACGCTCAGCATCATTTCCATCATTAGCTTTACCCAAATCAGCCTTGGGAATCATTTTTTCCGATTTTAACGAGTCTGCTATAGCTTTATAAATGGTGTTATAAACAAATCTTTCATCCCTGAACTTTACCTCGAGTTTTGATGGATGGACATTGACATCAATCTCAGAAGGCGGAATTTGCACAAAAAGAAACACTATTGGAAATCTACCTGTGATGACCGAATTCTTAAACGCCTCATCAATGCACGATGAAAGAAGTTTGCTTTTGATATATCTTCTGTTGACATAAAAATGATAACCTGAGCGTGTGGCTCTGCTCACAGTGGGGTTTACAAAATAACCCCAAACTTTTAGAGATTCTTTCTCAAGAGAAAACTCAACAAGATTTTTTACTATCTCTATCCCAAATATAGAACCAATGACAGACTCAATCTTATTATCTCCTGGTGTAAAAATTTGTCTTTTGCCATCTGCCTCTGCCCGAAATGAAATTTCTGGCCAGGCAATTGCAATCTTTTCAACCACCTCAAGACAGTACTTTTGTTCAGTTGACGGAGATTTTAAAAATTTTAGCCTTGCAGGAGTATTGTAAAAAATATCTTCAACAATGATCCTTGTCCCTTCTTTAAAAGGACAAAAACTTTTAGAAAGAACCTTGCCACCTTCTACTTTCACCATACACCCCTGTTCTTCCTCTAAATGCTTAGAAACAAGTGTCACCTTTGCCACGCTCGATATTGCACAGAGCGCTTCCCCTCTAAATCCCATTGTTTTGATGCTGAATATATCCTCAAAAGATTTTATCTTGCTGGTTGTATGTCTTTCAAACACATATTCAATGTCATCAGGGTGGATTCCCTTTCCATTATCATATACCTCAATTCTCTTCATACCACCTTTTTCTATTTTAACATCGATTAAACTTGCTCCTGCATCTATTGAATTTTCCAAAAGTTCTTTGAGGCAGGATGCCGGTCTTTCTACAACCTCGCCTGCCGCCAAGATGTGAGTAATGCTTTCAGGAAGTTTGTAAAGCTCTCTCATATCAATTGCCTCTCTTTGGCTTTAATTATTTCATGTTTAAGCTCACTTAGGATGTTTAAAGCCTGCACAGGAGTTATATTCAAAATATCAAGTTTTTCAATTTTGTCTATTATCTCCTCTTTTTTATACGAAAAAAAATCTATCTGCTCAGTAAACTCTTTTTTGATTTCTTTTCTAAGTTTTCTAATATTTTTTCTATTTATATCAGCTTCCTCAAGCTGTTTTAGAATTTCCTCTGCTCTCTTTAACACCTCTTCCGGAATTCCAGCAAGCCGCGCAACATGAATTCCATAACTTGAGTCACATCCGCCTCTGACAATCTTTCTCAAAAATATAATGTTTTTACCCTCCTCTTTGACATCAACCCTGTAGTTTTTTACACCTGGAATCCTCTCTTCAAGCTCTGTTAGCTCATGGTAATGAGTTGCAAAAAGGGTTTTTGCACCAATCTTAGATTTATCAGCAACATACTCTAAAACTGCCCATGCTATAGAAAGTCCGTCATACGTGCTTGTTCCTCTCCCAACCTCATCAAAAATTATAAGGCTTTTTGGCGTTGCATTTTTCAATATGTTCGCAACCTCTGACATCTCTACCATGAAGGTACTCTGCCCAGATGAAATATCATCAGATGCCCCTATTCGCGAAAAGATTTTATCCACTATACCAATGTGTGCCTCATCAGCAGGTACAAAACATCCCATCTGTGCCATTATGACAATTAAAGCTACCTGCCTCATGTATGTAGACTTACCAGCCATATTTGGACCTGTTATAATCAAAACCCTGTTTTCCGCCTGGTCAAGTTCGGTATCGTTCGGAATGAAATTGCCTCTGCCTATCATCTTTTCAACAACTGGATGTCTACCATTTTTAATGTATATTCTATCCCCTAAGCAAACATTTGGCCTGACATATTCATTGTCAATTGCAATGCGTGCAAATGAACACAGAACATCCAAGATGGCAATATAGCTTGCTGTCTTTTGAATCCTTTCAATCTGAGCCTCAATTCTATCCCTTATTTCGCAAAAAAGCTGGTATTCAAGTTCGATGAGTTTCTGGTCAGCACCCAATATTTCATCTTCCAATTTTTTGAGCTCCTCTGTTATATATCTTTCTGCATTTGCAAGAGTTTGTTTTCGAATGTACCTGTCCGGAACAAGAGAGTAGTTTGACTTGGTCACCTCAATATAGTATCCAAAAACCTTGTTATAACCAATCCTGAGATTTTTTATACCTGTGAGGTTTCTCTCTTTCTCTTCGTACTGAACCAAAAGTTCCTTGCTATTTTTGGATATATTTCTCAATCTATCTACTTCTTCATTAAAACCATCTTTAATTATTCCACCCTCTTTTAGGGTCACAGGTGCATCCTCATTTATAGAACTGTCAATAAGCGCATATATATCTTCTAATGTATCAAGACCCTCATAAATCTCTTTTAACAGTTGTGCAGAAAATGAAGAAAGAAGTTTTTTTAAAGCTGGCAGCACTTCAATCGACCTTTTTAGACTTAGCAAATCTTTGGCATTCACATTCTTATATGCAAACTTTGAAGAAAGTCTTTCTATGTCATACATTCTACTCAAAAGCTCTTCTATCTGTACTAAAATGGAATAGTTTGATTTGAGCTGCTCAACACTGTCGAGCCTTCTATTAATCTCAATAACGTCAATAAGAGGTCTTTCAATCCATTTTTTCAATAGCCTTGAACCCATTGACGTCTTTGTTCGGTCCAAAATACCAAGAAGGCTATTCTTTCTGGAGCGCTGAATAATACTCTCTGTGAGCTCCAAATTTCGTTTTGTGTTTATGTCAATTTGAAGATAGTTTTGGACTCTGTAAAATTCAAACCTTCTTATATAATCAAAGGAAATTTTTTGGGTCTCTATTAAATACTTTAGCAGATTCCCTACGCTCAAAATTAGCCTTTCATCTATTTTACCTACATTTATCTGATTTTCTATGACCTCATAGCACTTTTGTAAATCCACAAATTCTATCATCTGCACAAAAGAAGTGCAGTTTTTCTTCAAGAATTCATAAAGCTCATCTTCTGAACGTGAGATTAAAATCTCACTGGGATTGTATTTACCAATTTCATTTAATAGCTTTTGAAGGTCTTCTTCAAGAAGGCAAGAATACATCTCACCAGTTGAAACATCTACAAATGTCAGTGCAAATTCAGACCTGTCTTTTGATATACAACATATGAAATTATTGGCTGTCGAAATATTCTCGTCAATAAATGTGCCTGGAGTTATTATTCTTGTAATTTCCCTTTTTACAATTCCCTTTGCAAGCTTTGGGTCTTCCACCTGTTCGCAGATAGCAACCTTGTATCCCTTTTCTATAAGCTTTGCAATGTAACTGGTCGCAGAATGGTACGGCACACCGCACATAGGAGCTTTTTCATTGTTTCCACAATCCCTGCTGGTTAAGGCTATCTCAAGCTCTTTGGACGCCACAATCGCATCCTCAAAAAACATCTCATAAAAATCGCCAAGCCTAAAAAATAAGATGCAATCTTTCACTTTCTGTTTTATCTCCATATACTGCTGCATCATAGGAGTTAGCTCTTGCATAATCTAAATCACCTCGCCGTATAGCCAATGCTCTGCAGCTTCTAAAATCTTTACATTGACAAACTTAAACATAAACTCCTCAGGACACTTCACATTGACAACCTTGTTTGTTCTTGTTCTTCCAACAAGCAAGTTATTTCTTTTAGAGCGACCGTCAATAAGAATTTCATATGTTTTGCCAAGCATCTGCCTGTTCTTTTTCAAAGCTATCTCTTCAACAAGCTTTACAAGACGTTGAAATCTTTGGTGTTTTATATCATCTGGAACTTGATTGGGCATTTTTTCAGCTGGTGTTCCTCTTCTTTTCGAATAGATAAATGTATATGCAGAGTCAAACTCTACCTTTCTGCACACATCAAGAGTATCTTCAAAATCTTCATCCGTCTCTCCCGGAAAACCTACAATAATGTCAGTAGTAATTGCTATATCAGGAATATTTGTTTTAAGCTTTTCAACGAGTCTAAGATAGTCTTCTTTTGTATAGTGCCTGTTCATAGCCTTCAATATCCTTGTTGACCCTGACTGAACTGGCAGATGTATATGTTCACAGACCTTCTCCAAATCCCTCATAGCCACAATAAGCTCGTCTGACAAATCCTTGGGATGAGAAGTTACAAATCTAATCCTCTCAATTCCTTTTATTTCATTTACCTTTTCAAGTAGCTTCGGGAAAGTGATACCATTTCCTAAGTCTTTTCCATATGAATTAACATTTTGCCCCAAAAGAGTAACTTCTTTTACTCCATTTTGAGCAAGCTGTTCAATTTCATAGATAATCTCTTCAGGTCGCCTGCTTCTTTCTCTTCCTCTGACATATGGAACTATGCAATAAGAGCAAAAGTTGTTACATCCATAAATTATATTGACAAACGCGCTAACTCCTTGCCTTCTTGCAGTTGGAATTCCCTCAACAACCACATCCTCATCTTCCGAAACGTCAATAACGGTTTTTTTCTCAGTAATAGCAGTGTAAAGAAGTTGCGGAAATTTATGAAGACTTTTTGTGCCAAATATTATATCCAGAAATGGGAACAATTTTGCAAGTTTTTGCGCAACTTCAACCTGCTGCGGCATACATCCGCACACACCAATTATCAAATCAGGCTTTTTGTCCTTTAATCTCTTTAAAGGTCCAATATTTCCATATACTCTTGACTCTGCATGTTCTCGTACGCTACACGTGTTAAATATTATCAAGTCAGCTTCTTGTATGTTTTCAGTTTCAATGTATCCCATTGCATTGAGCATTCCAGCTAATTTTTCAGAATCATGAACGTTCATCTGACAGCCATATGTCACAATGTGATATTTCTTATTTTTGCCATTTGCAAGGTAATACTCTGTATTCATTTTTTCAATCTCTTCAACAAACCGCGCCTGTGTTCCAAAATCTATATAATAAATGCCTTTGTTTTCCAATTTTATCCCCCTCAAAACTTTTTATTTGACAAGCTTTATTATAGCATTTTATTTGTCAAATTATAATATCTTAAAGTCTCCCATTTTTTTCTTAATATTTCTTTAATACTTGGTGCACACTTCTTTATTGAAAGCAGAAACAAAAATCTTCTTCAACAAAAAGGGAGGAAAACTAAAATGCCAAGAAGAAAGAGACTTGTTCCAGAGGCAGCACCCCAACTTGACAAATTAAAACAGGAAACTGCCAGTGAAGTTGGTGTAACTCTTGACAACTACAATCCTAATATCACTGCAAAACAAGCTGGAACTGTCGGTGGATATATGGTTAAAAAGATGATACAGGACTATCAAAACAGGGCAAAAAATCAGCAATAACAAGACGGGGAGGAAAGCCAAAACTTTCCTCCCCGTCATCTTAATAATTAATAGAATTAAATTATTACAATGCATATACCTCTTCAGCTGGAAGTATTTTTACATTGTTTTCTTTTAGCACTTCAATTGCCTCATCAGCTTTCTCTACTTTTAGTATAACAAGAGCCTGGTCACTAAGCTTACCAACAAAAGCGTACATGTACTCTATCCCTATGTCTTTTTTGTAGAGTATTTCAAGAACCTTTGCAAGCCCTCCTGGTTTGTCTTCCACAGCAATGGCAATTACATCTGTTGCTGAAACTGTAAACCCATTTTCTTTTAAAACCTGCAAGGCTAAATCAGGCTTGTTAACAATAAGCCTCAAGATACCAAAATCGGTTGTATCAGCAATTGACAAAGCTGAGATGTCTATATCGTGCTTACCTAATATCCCTGTCACTTCTGCAAGCCTGCCTGATTTGTTTTCCAAAAAAACTGAAATTTGCTTTACAAACATCCTAATTACCTCCTACAATCACAAACTTACCACTTTACCTATTATATAGATACCCAATTTTTTTAATTATATTTTTCTCTTGTCAATAACTCTTTTGGCCTTCCCTTCACTTCTTTCAATTGTCTTTGGTTCAACAAGTCGAACCTTTACAGAAATTCCAAGAGTCTCTTCAATAGCCTTTGTTATTTTCTTCTCAAGCTGCTCAAGCTTCTTGACCTCATCAGAAAACATTCTTTCAGAAACTTCTACCAAAACCTCAAGAACATCAAGATTGTTAACCCTGTCCACAATCAGCTGATAATGTGGCTCGACCTCACCCATCTCAAGCAGGACGCTTTCTATCTGAGATGGGAAGACATTGACACCTCGAATAATTATCATATCATCTGTTCTACCAATTACCTTTTCCATCCTTACTAATGTTCTACCACACTTGCACCTATCATAGTGAAGAGCAGTTATGTCTCGTGTTCTGTATCTTATAAGCGGAAGTCCTTCTTTTGTAATTGTGGTAAATACAAGCTCACCATATTCTCCCTCGCCCAAAACCTCACCTGTTTCTGGATTGATTATTTCTGGTAAGAAATGGTCTTCATTTATATGCATTCCACACTGATATTCACATTCAAACGAAACCCCGGGTCCAATTATTTCTGAAAGACCGTATATATCGTATGCCTTGATATTCAATTTTGATTCTATTTCTTTTCGCATGTTTTCCGACCACGGCTCTGCACCAAATACCCCTGACTTTAGCTTAAGCTGAGATTTGTCAACTCCCATCTCTTCCATAGTCTCAGCAAGATAGAGAGCATATGAAGGTGTGCAAGCCAAAACTGTTGTTCCAAAATCCACCATAATCTGTATCTGTCTTCTCGTATTTCCAGATGAAATTGGTATTACTGATGCGCCAATCCGCTCTGCCCCATAGTGAACACCAAGCCCACCTGTGAAAAGACCATAGCCATATGCTATCTGGACAAACGAATGTTTGTCTGCTCCAGCTGCCACAAGTGTCCTTGCCATAACCTCAGACCAAATACCAATATCATGTTTTGTGTATCCGACAACAGTAGGTTTGCCTGTTGTTCCAGAAGAAGCATGAATTCTTACAATTTCGCTCAAAGGTACTGCAAAAAGCCCATACGGATAGTTATCACGCAAGTCCTGTTTTGTAGTAAATGGAAGTTTTTTTAGGTCGTCCAAGTTCTTTATGTCTTCAGGAATAATGCCACGCTCTTGCATCTTTTTCCTGTAATACGGCACACTGGTATATACTCTTTTCACAGTTTCAACAAGTCTTTTAAGCTGAATCTCTTGCAAAGTACTTCTGTCCATGCACTCCATATGTTCATCCCAACATCTCATCTTCACTTTTCCACCTCACACATTTCTATTCTTCTACCAAGCTCAAATGCTTTTAAATTAATTTCAATAAACTCTTTTTTTACATTCCTCTCTATAGACTTTTTAAATAAAGCCTCATCTATATCCAAAAACCTGCTAAAAAATCCCAGCATCAAGGTGTTTTGAACCCTTGAATTTCCCAGAGAAGAAAGTAGCTTTTTTACCTCAATCTTGTAAGCCCTCACACCAATCTCTTGCAAGATTCCTTCCACATCAGGATATTCATATGCACCTGTTATTACACTAACAGGAGGAATTTCATAGTCAGAGTATATTAAAGTTCCCTCTTTTTTGAGATATCCAAGCCATCTGAGTGCTTCTAACTTTTCAAACGCTAAAATGAAGTCTGCTTGTGCAATATCAACAAGAGGCGAGAACACCTTTTCAGCCGCCTTAACATATGTAACCACACTTCCACCTCTTTGTGCCATACCATGAACTTCAGAAATCTTAACATCATAGCCTGAATTTAACAAAACTTCTCCTAATATTTTGCTAAACAGGATATTGCCCTGACCACCCACACCAACAACTAAAATATTAAGTCCTCTTTTCATGCAATCACTGCTCCTTTTGACTTGAAATTGCGCCAAATTTACATACATCCTCACACATACCGCACGCAAGACACAAATTTTCATCAATGGTAGGTTTCTCTTTTATTGATATTGCAGGACAGCCCAAGCTCAAGCACACTTTGCAATTTTTACATTTTTCAAAATCAACATACCTTTTTGAAATAGAAAACTTATATCTTCGATGAAGCCTGCAAGGCGCTTTTGCAATTACAACCTTCACACCTGAAATGTCTAAAAGCTTTCTTATTTTCTCTAAATTCTCATTTATTTTATAAGGATTTATCTCTTCTACCACCGAACATCCCAAAACTTTGCAAAGAGCTGCTAAGTCGAGTTTATAAGTCTGCTCTCCTTTTATTGTATACCCTGTTGCAGGATGGTCTTGGTGTCCTGTCATTCCAGTTGTTGAGTTGTCCAAAATCATAACAAGTATGTCAGAGCCATTGTACACAGCATCAACAATACCTGTTATTCCTGAGTGAACAAAGGTAGAATCTCCAATCACTGCGATAACTTTTTGCTTTTTATCTGATGCATTTGATATTCCGTGCGCCATTCCAATACTTGCACCCATGCAAACGCAACTGTCCATTGCATTAAAAGGAGATAGTGCCCCTAAAGTGTAACATCCAATATCCCCTGTGATGATAACATCTTTTAGCCTGCTTAAAACATAAAAAATTCCTCTGTGGGGACACCCAGGACAGAGCACAGGAAGCCTTGGTGCAAGCTTTTGTTCTACTTTGTATGGAAGTTCAATTTCTTTGTTCTCCACTGCCTTTTTTATAAATGATGGCGAATATTCTCCTGTCAATTTAAAAATTTCTTTTCCTACAATATTGTTTATCCCCATCGCTTTTATGTTCTCTTCCAAAAATGGGTCAAGCTCTTCCACCACATACACCTTTTCAAATTGAGAACAAAAATCTTTTATTAGTCTTTCTGGAAGTGGCCAAACCATGCCAAGTTTCAAAACCCATGCATCAGGATAAGCTTCTTTGACATACTGGTAAGCTATTCCTGAGGCAATGAAAGCCATTTTCTGTGTTCCTTGTTCAACCTTGTTGATTTCAATTGTCTCTGAAAATTCTTTTAATCTTTTTAATCTATTTTCTACAAATTCATGGCGTGGACGGGCCATTGCAGGCATCATGACATACTTTTGTATATCTTTTTTGTATTCAAACAATACTTCTTCTTGCTGTCCTTCTTTTACAACAGATTGAGAATGAGCAACTCTTGTGGTAAGACGCAAAATTACAGGAGTATCAAACTTTTCGCTTATCTCAAAACCAATCTTGACAAAATCAATACATTCCTGACTATCAGATGGCTCCAATACAGGCACTTTTGCTGCTTTTGCAATATTTCTGGTATCTTGCTCGTTTTGAGACGAATGCATGCCTGGGTCGTCCGCAACAGCTATCAAAAGCCCGGCATTTACTCCTGTATAAGATGCAGTAAAAAGAGGGTCTGCTGCCACATTCAAGCCTACGTGTTTCATTGAACAGATTGTACGTTTGCCATAAATAGACGCACCAATTGCAACTTCAAGCGCTACCTTCTCGTTTGGCGCCCATTCACAATAGATTTCATCATACTGGGCTATTGCCTCTGTAATCTCTGTTGAAGGTGTGCCAGGGTAAGCTGTTGCAACCTTAACTCCTGCTTCATAACATCCTCTGGCAACAGCAAAATTTCCAAGCAAAAGCTTTTTCAATTTATCTCAGCCTCCATTACTTTCAATTGGTTTTATTTCTCAAATCAATTACTCTTTTTGCCTTTCCAGTAGTTCTTTCAAGAGTTTTTGGTTCAACAAGTTTTACCTTAACATTTAATCCCAATACAGTAAATATCCTGTGCTTTATCTTGTTTTCTAATTTCTCAAGTTCAGCATATCTTTCCAAAAGTTTTCCATCAACAAGCTCTACATGAACTTCTAAATCATCCAAATATCCTTTCTTTGTGACAACAAGTTGATAGTGAGGACCTATACCTTCAATTCCCATTAGAACACTTTCTATCTGAGAGGGAAATACATTGACACCTCGGATTATTAGCATATCATCTGTTCTTCCTTTAACAGATGTCATTCTCACATTTGTCCTTCCGCACTTGCAGGGCTCATATATAAGTGAGGTGATATCCCTTGTTCTGTATCTTATAAGAGGCATACCTTCTTTTGTAATGGTTGTCAATACAAGCTCTCCTGTTTCTCCTTCTTCAAGAACCTCTCCTGTGTCGGGCTTTATTATCTCAGGATAGAAATGGTCTTCATTTATATGTAATCCTTCTCTATATTCACATTCACCAGAAACTCCTGGTCCAATTATTTCTGAAAGGCCATAATTCTCTGTTGCAAAAAGTCCCCACTTCTTTTCAATCTCTCTTCTCATCTCAACTGTTGAAGCTTCTGCACCAAAAAGACCCAATCTTAGTTTTATCTTTGACTTATCGATGCCAAGCTCGCTTGCAACCTCGTCCATGTAAAGTGCATAAGATGGTGTACATACCAAAACTGTAGCTCCAAAATCCTGCATAACCATAAGCTGCTTTTCAGTATTGCCACTTGAAATTGGAATTACTGTAGCACCAACCCTTTCCAAACCCTGGTGAAGCCCAAACGCACCAGTAAAAAGTCCGTAACCAAAGGCAATCTGAGCAATATCATGTTCTCTGACACCTGCTGCTGTGACTATTCTTGCAACAACCTCTGTCCACACTTCCATGTCATGTTTTGTATATCCTACAACTGTGGGCTTACCTGTTGTGCCTGAGGAAGCGTGAATTCTAACAATTTTTGAAAGAGGAACGGTAAAAAGACCGTACGGATAATTTTCTCTCAGGTCATCCTTAGTTGTGAATGGAAGAAGACGAATATCTTTTAAAGTCTTGATGTGATGTGGTTTTACTCCTATCTCATCAAATTTTTTGCGGTAAAAAGGAACATTTTCATAAACCCTTTCTACCGTTCTTTTGAGTCTTTCAAGCTGCAGTTCTTCATACTGTTTTCTATTGAGTTTTTCATATTCAGACCATATCATCCCGACCTACCATCCTTCCTACCTTTTATGTATAAATTCAAGTATGCAAAAACCACAAACTTATTAAGTATTATATTTTAATATCTTATCTTTTTCAAGCAAAAAACTAAAAAAAAAGACCATGTCAAACCTCACAAAATGTTTGACATGGCTTTATCTTACTATAACAAACTTTCCATTTTCAATATCTATATCAATACTGTCACCTTCAACAATTGTACCTTTTAAAATCTCTCTTGCTATAAGAGTTTCAACATTTTTTTGCAAGAACCTTTTTATTGGCCTTGCACCAAAGTTTACATCAAAGGCATTTTCCATAACAAACTCTTTTGCTCTTTGTGTCAGCCTTATTGAAATTCCTTTTTCTATTAGCTTCTGCTGGATTTCTGCAACTCGAAGGTCAATAATTTTTATAATCTGCTCTTTTGTGAGAGGTTTGAAGATTATAATCTCGTCAAGCCTGTTTAAAAACTCTGGTCTAAAATGTAATTTTAATTCTCTATCTATTAGTTTCCGTGTCTCTTCATCTATTTCACCATTTGAAATTTTGGCATTCAAAAGATACTCACTTCCCAAGTTAGAGGTCATTATTATTATTGTATTTTTAAAATCCACAGTTCTGCCCTTAGAATCAGTAAGCCTTCCATCATCCATTATCTGAAGAAGAATATTAAAAACATCTCTATGAGCTTTTTCTATCTCGTCAAAAAGCACAACAGAATAAGGTTTTGTTCTAACAGCTTCTGTGAGCTGGCCTCCTTCTTCATATCCTACATATCCTGGTGGTGCTCCAATCAAGCGTGAAACTGAGTGTTTTTCCATATACTCTGTCATGTCAATTCTTATCATATTGTTTTCAGAGTCAAACAGAGCTTCAGCTAACGCTCTTGCAAGTTCTGTTTTACCAACACCAGTTGGACCTAAGAACAAGAAGGTACCTATTGGTTTTCTCGGGTCTTTTATTCCAGCTCGCGCCCTCATTATTGCATTGCACACAGCTTCAATTGCTTCATCCTGACCAACAACACGTCTGTGCAAAATTTTATCAAGCTCTAAAATCTTTTGCCTTTCTGTCTCTACAAGCTTTGCAACAGGAATTCCTGTCCACTTTGATACAATCTTTGCAATCTCCTCTTCTGTTACTTCTTCTTTTAAAAGTCTTTTTTCTGGTGGTATTTTTTCTAACTCCTGACGTTTTCTATCTAAAGCTTTTTGGAGTTCTATTAGCTTGCCATATTTCAGCTCAGAGAGCCTATTTAGGTCATAGTTTCTTTCAGCCTCTTCAATTTGAATCTTAACATTTTCAATCTCTTCTTTGATTCTTCTTACCTCTTTTATTAGCTCTTTTTCATACTCCCATTGAGCTGAAAGCTCATCTGCCCTGCTTTGAAGCTGCGCAATTTCATTTTCAATCTCCTCTATGCGCTGTTTTGCGCTCGGGTTCTCTTCTTTTTGCAAAACATTCTTTTCAATCCTCAGCTGCATAATTTTCCTTGTAATTTCATCCAGTTCTGTAGGCATAGAGTCTATCTCAGTTCTCAAAAGTGCAGCTGCCTCGTCAATCAAGTCGATTGCTTTGTCAGGTAAGAACCTATCTGAAATATATCTGTCCGAAAGCTTTGCTGCTGCAATTAAAGCATCATCTGTGATTCGTACTCCGTGATGGATTTCGAATCTCTCTTTAAGCCCTCGCAAAATGGAAATGGTATCTTCAACAGATGGAGGATTTACTAAAACAGGCTGAAATCTTCTCTCAAGTGCAGCATCCTTTTCTATATATTTTCTATATTCGTCAATTGTTGTTGCACCGATACAATGCAGTTCTCCTCTTGCCAGCATGGGCTTTAAAAGGTTTCCTGCATCCATAGCACCTTCTGCTCTTCCTGCTCCAACTATGTTGTGTATCTCATCAATAAAAAGTATTATTCTTCCTTCAGAAGCAATGATTTCATTTAAAACAGCTTTCAGCCTTTCTTCAAACTCTCCTCTGTATTTTGCACCTGCAATGAGGGAACCCAAATCAAGAGCAAAAATTGTCTTGTCTTTAAGCCCCTCTGGAACATCTCCTTTTACAATTCTTTGTGCAAGCCCTTCAACAATAGCAGTCTTACCAACTCCAGGTTCACCAATCAAAACAGGGTTATTTTTTGTCCTGCGCGAAAGTATTTGAATAACTCTTCTTATCTCTTCATCTCTTCCAATTACAGGGTCAAGCTTGCCTTTTCTTGCAAGTTCGGTAAGGTCCCGTCCATACTTTTTTAAAACCTCATAAACTTCCTCGGGGTTAGGATTTGTTATTCTTTGATTTCCTCTAATTTTATAAAGCTGTTGCAAAAATTTTTCGCGTGTAATTCCATATTTTCTGAATATGCTCTTAGAAGAAGGGATATCTGAGTCTATCATAGCTAAATAAACATGCTCAACGCTTATATACTCATCCTTGAATTTTCTTGCCTCTTCTTCAGCTTTGATTAAAATTTCGTTTACATATCTACTTACATATACTGTTGAAGCACCAGGCCCGTATACCATTGGAATTTTTTTGAGTTGTTCTTCAATATCTCTTTTATAAAGCTCTGTGTCAATCCCCATGTTTTTGAGAATCTTTGCTACAAGTTTATCATCTTCATTCACAAGCGCATAATGAAGATGCTCTGGACCTATTTCCTGATGTTTGTAAACAATAGCTGTATTTTGAGCATCTAAAAGAGCTGTTTGAAGACTTTGAGTAAATCTTTCCATATTCATCTCGAATCAACACCTCACGTAAAAAGTATATAAAGGACAGTATAAAACAATCAGGGAAGGTCTTTGCCTTCCCTGAGAACTTGCTTATTCAATATCTATTGTTCTTACATTTGGTTTTGAAGGTTTTTCTTTTGGAAGTACTATTCTCAAGATTCCGTCCTCGTATTTTGCTTTGATACCATCTTCTTTTACATTGTCAAGATAGAATGTTCGGGAAAATGCACCATATCTTCTTTCTCGTCTTATAAAGTTTTCTCTCTCTTCTTTTTCTTCTTTCTTTGTCTCTGCCTTTATTGTAAGTTTGTTGTCATAAAGCTCTATCTTGATGTCCTCTTTTTTAACCCCTGGAAGTTCTGCTTCTATAATATACTCATTTTCAGTCTCCTTAATGTCAGTCCTCATGAATCTTGTACCTTTCTCAAAAGGAGCAAAGAAATCTTCAAACCAGTCATCAATGTCAAAAAACTCTCTTTCAATCTTTCTCATAATGTCAAATGGTCTTCTGCCAAATGGAACTAAGTCTCTGAGCATCTCGCATCACCCTCCTCTTTTCCATTTTTTATTTTTAGGGCGATTTTTTGATTTTGACTATCTTTGACTTTCAATTACTATTATATACTTTTTCCTCTTTCTTTCAATTTTCAAATTTGCTCAAAATCGACGATTTTCTGTGATTTTTCTTACTCTATCTATATTTTTCTCACTCTCTCTCAAGATTATTCTATCTTTTCTGTTAAAAGCTTCTGAAGCTCTTCTATAAAGGTATTTATATCCTTAAACTGCCTGTAAACAGAAGCAAACCTCACATATGAAATCTCATCAATCTTCTTGAGCTTTTCCATAACCATCTCACCAATTTCTCTTGACGATATCTCCTCACGCATAGAATTATAAATCTCATTCTCAATTTCATCTACAATCTTATTCATCTGCTCAATAGAGACAGGTCTTTTCTGGCACGCTTTTATAATTCCATTTAAGATTTTATTCCTGTCAAACTCTTCTCTCCTATTATCTTTTTTAATAACTAAAATGGGCTGCCTTTCTACTTTTTCATATGTGGTAAACCTTTTCTGACACTTTAAACATTCACGTCTTCTCTTTATAATTCTACCCTCATCAGTTGGTCGAGTATCAACAACCTTGCTATCTTCATATCCACAAAATGGACATCTCATACTTTCATCTCCAATTCCTGATTATATACTACTGTACAATTTTTACCACTGCTTTTTGCCCTGTACATGGCAACATCTGCACATTTGATAAGGTCCTTTACATTGTCAGCATGCAAAGGATAAGAAGCAATACCAAAGCTAACGGTAACTCTTGTTTGAATCAAATTATCTTCTATTGTTTCACTTTCAATAGCTCTTCTTATTCTTTCAACCACTTTATAGGCTTCATTGCTTTCAAGATGATCAAATACTATTACAAATTCTTCACCACCATAGCGTGCAACAATATCACCTTTTCGTACCTTTTCTCTTGCTATTCTAACTATTGTTTGCAACACTTTGTCGCCAAACAAATGTCCGTATGTATCATTTAGCTTTTTAAAATTATCAACATCAAAAAGAGCAATGCTCACTGGATATCTTCCGGCAGATGCTTGAATCTCTCTTTCCAAGACTTCATAAAGATATATTCTATTGAAAGCACCTGTCAGCCCATCAACCATGGCCATTTCTCTCATCTGTTGATACAAGCTGGAGTTTTCCAGGGCAATTGAAACTTGTGCAGCAATGGATGTTAAAAATCTAAGATTGTCTTCTGTAAACACATCTTCAAATATATGTTCAAGTAATATTATTCCATACTTATCATTCTTTGTTGCTAATGAGGCATACATTATGGATTTTGTAGCTCTTCCGCTTATAAACGGACAGTCCTCACTGCTTACCTTATTTCTATAACCATTTTCACTATTTAATGCAACACCTTTGAGCCACTCTATATTCTCCTGTTTAAAACTTTCTTTTTGCTCGCTTTCTGGAAGATTAGAGAATGCTACATAAAGCTCTGTTTTGTCTTTGTTAAATAACAATATCGAGCTTTTGTCAACACCAGTGACACCAATTAAAACATCATTAACAAACTTAAGAAGCTCATTTGTGTCGAGTATTTGTGTTATTATTTTACTAATTTCCTGAAGATTAAAAAACTCCCCCAGTGAAATATTGAGTCTTTTGTTAATCTCCTTTAGATAGCTTATTTCTCTTTCCAATTCTTTGATTTTTGCATCTTTTGCCTCACTAAGTTGTTGCTGTTTTTTTAAATTTTCTTCGTATTGTTTTAGTTTTATATTAATTTCATTAGTTTGGCTTTTTTCAAAGAGTTCAAGCTTGTTAGACGAAGAAAACCAAAAAATGTAAAATAGAATATAAAATAAGTTTCTTAAATCTTCGCTGTTTATATTGTTGGTAACAAAATCAAGAAATATAAAAAATGTATATGAAAAAATTAAGACTATTGCTACTTGTTTTAAGCTTTTTATATTTACTCTTTCAATGTAGAACAGGAATACAAGCGATATGACAAACATCAAATCAAAAAGCCTCTCATAACCGAAAAAGAATACAAGATTTACAACCTCAAAAAATTTCAGATACCTAAAGACTTCCTCACTAATCTGTTCATCTTTATTAAAAAGCCATGTTTTAAATACATTGTAACCTGCTGAGATAAACAAAAATATTAGAGGAACAAGCCACTGTGAAAAAGAAAGAATTTCGACAGATCTTGAAAACAATAGCTTATCAAAAAGTAAGTACACTGCTATTGCCAAAATTAAAAACCACGAAATTTTTATGTATTCTCTTTCAATTGCTATTTTCTCAGTGCTCACAAGTCTTCCTCCCATTTATAACAATCCATTGTCTTCAAGTAACAACTTTTTTTCATTTATGTTATATATTTACATTTGCCAAAAATACAGCTCAAGTATACTTTTTATTTTATTATATTACATCTCAAAAGCTGTGTCTATAAAAAGAAGTTACAAACCTTTGAAGGGAATCAATGGAATAATTGTATAAAGTGAAGCTTGCAATTCTAAAATAAAAAAACCCGTTAGAAAATGAGTATCTAACGGGTCTATTTTCCTTTTATCCCATTCAACTTATACCTTCTCACATCTTACATGGTGCGGATGGGGGGATTTGAACCCCCATGGGGAGAGCCCCACAAGATCCTGAGTCTTGCGCGTCTGCCAATTCCGCCACATCCGCAAAACTTTACTCTTTCTTTAATATATTTTAAGCTATTACCACATGTCCTGTCAATAACATTATTTTGGATTCAATCAAGCTTTTTTGAAAATTTCTTTACAGAAGCCAGCAGGAGAAGTATCCAAGAAACACTAATACCAATACTTCTTTCCAAAGTTGTTCAACTCCTACTCCTTTTAAAACAATTCCACGCAAAATTATAAGAAAATAAGTAAGAGGAACAAAATTACCCAAAAACCTTATCACAGATGGCATTGCTTCTCTTGGAAACATAAAACCTGAAAGTAGAACGCTTGGAAGTAAAAACAAAAGTGCAAGTTGCATTGCCTGAAGCTGGGTTTTCGAAATAGAAGAGATAAGTATTCCAATCATAAGAGCACACAGAACAAATTCCAGTCCAAATAGCAAAAGTAATAATATACTGCCTCTTACTGGCACTTTAAACCAGGTAACACCAAATAATAGCGCCACCAAAAAATCTCCAAATCCAAGAAATATATAAGGTATAAGCTTACCCAATATCAGTTCAATTGATTTTATAGGTGTTACAATCAGCTGTTCAATAGTTCCCTTTTCTCTTTCCCTCACAATAGCAAAGGCAGTAAGTATAATTGTTATGTTCTGCATTATCAAACCCATAAGTCCAGGTATTGTAAAAAGTTCGCTTTTCATTGAAGGGTTGTACTTGACTCTTGTTCTTAAATCAATAATAGGCTTATTTTGCATACTTTGGTTATACATATTTTGTATTGTTAAAATACCACTTGTAAATACTGTCTTTGCTATTGTTGGGTCTGTACCATCGACAATGAATAAAACTTGTGGACTTCTTTTTTGTTTTAGCTTTGTAGAAAAATCTGAAGGAATAATCAGAGCAGCTTTAATTTTTCCACTGTCAAGCCACTCATCAATTTCTTTCTGATTCTGTGTAAACAAATTTGGCTTAAAATACCTGGTATTCCCAAGTTTTTGAATAATTTCTCTGCTTTCAAGTGTATTTGACATATCAAGTATGCCGATTACAACATTCTCTATATCCATTTTAACAGCGTATCCAAAGAGCATAAGCATAATAAACGGTGCTACAAATGCCAAAACAAAACGTGCTTTGTCTCTTTTTATTTGAATAAATTCTTTTTTAGCAATAGCAAAGAACCTTCTTGCTGAAAATCCTCTCATAGCAAACTAACACCTCTTTTTGAACACTTTTACTCAGAAAATACCTTCACAAAGACATCCTCTATGCTGTCAGACATATACTTTTTCTTTACATTATAAGGCGTGTCAATTTCTTTTAAAATTCCATTGAACATAAAAGCAACAATATCACACCTTTCTGCCTCGTCCATATAATGGGTTGTTACAAGCACTGTCACACCGCTTTCCGAAAAAAATTTTATCATTTCCCAATATTCCTTTCTTGAAATGGGGTCAACTCCTGCTGTGGGCTCATCCAAAATCAGGATTTGCGGGTTGTGCAGTGTGGCACATGCAAAAGCAAGCTTTTGTTTCATTCCGCCGGATAAGGTACCGACTTGAGACTTTTCTCTACCTTCAAATTTGAAGAGCTTTACAAGTTGTTTCTTTTTTGTCTCAATTTGGTTTTTTGAAAGGCCATACACAGCACAATAAAAATTGATGTTCTCTTCAATCGTCAAATCCTAATACAAACTAAATTTTTGAGAAACATACCCAATATTTTGTCTTACCTCTTCAGGGTATTTTGAAACATCCTTCCCAAGAACTTCAACATAACCCTCTGTAGCTCTTAATACTCCGCAGATTATTTTTATAGTTGTAGTTTTCCCAGAGCCATTAGGGCCAAGCAGTCCAAAAATACAACCCTTTGGCACCTCAAATGAAATATTATTCACCGCAACAAAGCTACCGAATTTCTTTGTAAGTCTTTCAATTTTTATAGCCTTGTCCAAATTAACCTTCATCTTTCTTTCTGAAAATGATTTATAAAATTACGTCCACAATCATCCCAGGCTTGAGTATTTCTTTATTCTTTGTAATGCTTATCTTTACCATAAAAACTATTTTTT
>FPIC01011017.1_pt1 | contig 49014 bp, 38 predicted proteins | sample 1504481 | NCBI WGS metagenome assembly FPIC01 (sample SAMEA4475357, study PRJEB15587) | soil metagenome | biome: Soil; feature: Field | place: India | collected 2015-03-11 | depth 0 m
GATAGTCAGTGTACCTGGAGTGATAGTCAACCTTTTTGTTTCATCTAGTATCCCTGCATAAAAATTGTCTCCTTCATAATAATACTTAATCGTATACGGAGACGCAGCTACGGCCAAGGAAGCAGTATTAAAGCTAGTAGAAAACTCTCCTGTTGAAGCGTTTATTGCAGCATTTTGCGTTACTCCATTTAATGATATAGCCACATTCCCCTGAGGTATATATGAGCCAGAAGCTATACTACCAGACAACGTAATAGAGTTGGCTCCATAAATAATTGTAGATTCGGTTAAGTCCTTAAATGCTAATGGTGCAAAATCTATATTTGCTTTTCCATAAATAGGCGGAGATACTTCACGCGTTGTTTCTAAATAGGTTATAGTTTTAACTCCTTTGTTAGTCTCTTCTTTTTTCTCTACCGCTATAATATAGTACTCTCCATCAGGTACACGAGAACCATTATAAGAACCTTGATTACTGAAACCATTCCAGGTAAAATTAATCTCTGTTCCACTATTATTTGCTTTAAAATAATCTGACTCCCAAACTAGATCATTATTTGAACCCTTCCCTCCTCTTCTTATTCTAACCCCTATATCAATACCGCCAACTCCTGCATTTACAGTAGTAATCCTAATTGAACCTGGATTACTTGTAGAAATTACAGTTTTACTAATAGACTTTATTTGTGCTTCACCATCTGTAAAATGGGCCATTGCAGTATCACCAGTAATATTTCCAGTTGCAATTACTTCAAAAGCAACACCTAGGTGTCTTTCTTCAATAGGATATTCGATAACCCACTTTCCATCACGAGTTGCCTTTAAATGATAATTATGCTCATGATGATCGGCAGGAGCCGGAAACTCTTCAAAATGCACATGAACAGAATCATCAAGCGTCCAGCCTTCACCAGTAATATAAGCAATTTGACCTGGTGAATAATCTTCCTTATCAGAAGTTACTGTTGGCCTTGCATTTTCTGGATACTTGATTTTTGGATCATAGATATCACTTACCACCTGGGCCACCATAAAGAAGGACCCTAGGAGCAAAGCAAAGACAAATGGCACTTTTAGCCACTTGATACCAGAAAACTTCCTGCCGTTTGGCGCACCGGAAGCCTGGCTGCTCTGCGGATTGTTCCCGCCACTTCGTGACGAGAAGAAACTGCGTAGAGAGTTTGTCATAAATTGTTGTTAAAGTTTGTTTAGTAAAATTTCGTATGGGGTTGGCACTGGTACAGGCATAATCCGTATCGAGAAACTGCTGCCCGGGTTAAGCTTGTAATATTTTATGCATTTAGGGAGTTACCCATTATTCATAAAATCTTCACAATAATACAACTTATTAATATATTGCAAAAATTTGTTAGAAAAATTTTTCAACGTAGGTTTTTAGTCAGATATTAACTTTGAAGCTTTCAAGGAAACTAGCCCACCTTAAGAATAAATATAATTTTTACTATACAAAACGCGCCTATTAGGTTGTTTTAGGGGCTTATTGTTCTATTTTGCCATTTTTACTCTTAAGGCATATGGATGCAGAAACATTAAAACAAAGCAACAAACCAGCCTTTGTTAGGTTATATTACCGCTAAAAATTTATTGAAACGATAAAAAAATAAGTATTTATACTTATTCTTACATGTTCTTTACATCTAAAAAATTGCAGCGTTAAAAAGCCAGCCTTTTTAACGCAGGCTTTACAGGCAGGTATGTTTTATGTTAAAACCTGCACAAATAAAAAGCGCCAGCCTCCTTTTGCAGGAAGCTGGCGCTTATGTGTATAGGGTTAGTATGTTTTAAAAACCTCTTAGCCGCGAGAGCTCAAATTTTAGTACCGTGTTAGGAGCAATGCCCCAGGTGCCGCGCGGTCCATAGGCCAAACCCGAAGGAAGAATGATCATAGCTCTTTCTTCTTTGCGAAGCATGGTTAACCCTTCGCTAAAGCCTGCTATACTTCCGCTGCCTCCAACCACAAAGCCAGAGGTTACTTTACCGCTTACGTCCAGGTCAAAAGTATCGCCATTTAAAAATGTACCTACATAATCTACCCACACACGGGTACCTGTAGCAGCACGAGGGCCCTGCGAGCTATCTATTACCACATAATAAAGGCCACTGGCAGTTTTGGTATATTTTTCAATGTTCTGGTCTTTTAAATACTGCTGAATAATAGCATCATCGCGCTGAGCCTGTATAGCGGGCGTAATAATTTCTTCCTGCTTGCAGGCATAACACATACCTATCACAAAAGCTATAATCAGTAAAGCTTTTAATTTCATATACTTATACTCGTTAAATTGATTTTCAAAAATACTACTTCAAACGCTTATTCGCAAGATAACAGAATAATGCGCCACAATGTGGCAAAACCAACAGGGGTTGCTCTACCCTCTAACCGGCTTTTTTCACATCCGTTCCTACAACGCAAAAGAGGCTGGTCTATTTTAAGACGCAGCCTCTTTTACAAATAATCCTTTGGTATGAGCGCTTACCCGGACTTATCTTCTGCCTACTCTAAGAAGCTCCACATCAAAAACAAGCACTGCATTAGGTGGTATTACGCCACCAGCGCCTTGCGAGCGGTACCCTAAACGAGAAGGAACCAGGAGCTTGCCTTTGCCACCTTCGCGGAAAAGGCCAATACCTTCGTCCCAGCCCGGAATTACCATACCCTGGCCTAGCGGGAAGGTTAAAGGCTCGCGGCCTGGCTCCATAGAGCTGTCTACCTGGCGGCCATCGAGCAGGCGCAATGTATAATTAACGGTTACGCTATCACCCACCTGTGGCTGACGGCCGGTACCTTGCTTTTCTACTACATACTGCAGGCCCGATTCTGTTTTGCGGGTATTCAGGTTGTTTTTGCGGGCGTAATCTGCAATAAGGCTATCGTCTATGGCTATATAACGGGCCTCATCGGCCATAGCCTGCTCTTGCTGCGCTCTCATGCGTTGCTCAAACTCGCGGCTGGCTTCTTCCATCGACTGGATGTTTACCATCTTTACCAGGAACTGCAGCTTGCTGCCCTGTGCTATAAAAGGAGGGTTCTGGCCCTGGAAAAGAGAATCGGCCGGCACCCAGAAAGAAGCACTATCGCCAATGTGCATCATACGGAAGCCTTCTTCGGGTGCTCCCCTGAACGATGGCTCAGAAAGGGGCATTTGTACTGGCTCACCTTCTTCCCAGGTGTTGCGCAATACAGAGTCTGCACTGTTCTTTAATATAAAATGCATGGTAATAACATCACCATACTTAGGGGTTAAGGTATCGCTAGTGCTCCTGGTATGGAACTCGTACTCCAGCCCTGCAGGGGTTGTTTCTCTGCCGCCACCTCTTTGGCAAGCCTGCATGGCAAATAGTGCCGCTACAGTAGCTGTTGCAAACGCAAACTTTTTGAACATTCTTTATTGAGTATTAAATGAAAATTATTGTGTGTTGTGTGTTTAGATTTTTTGGGTAAGCTGGTCTTTGTACTCGGGCAAAACGCTTACAAATTTTTGAATGGTTTCGTCTAAAGACAGGTTTGATTTACCACCGGCGGCATTTTTATGGCCTCCGCCTTCAAAATACTTGCGGGCAAACTCGTTTACCGAAAATTCACCTACCGAGCGGAAAGAGATTTTTACAGAATCGGAGCGGTCAATGAACACGGCTCCCATTACTATGCCTTCTATAGACAGGGCATAGTTTACAAAACCTTCGGTATCGCCAGTATTGTATTTAAAGCGTACCAGCTCTTCGGCAGTAATGGTAATATATGCAGTATTGTACTCGCGTAGCACCACCAGCTTTTCGGAGAGGGCATAACCCAGAAAGCGCAGGCGGGTTTCGGTATTATTATCGTATATCAGCTTTTGTATGCGCGAGGCATTGGCACCAATCTCAATAAGATCTGCAATGATCATGTGCACCTTGCGGGTGGTAGAAGGATGCCTGAACGATCCTGTATCGGTTAAGATACCGGCATAAATGGCTTCTGCAATAGGAATATCGATTTTATCCTTATCGCCCAGCATTACAATGAGGTCAAACACCAGCTCGGCTGTGGCTGCAGCACTAATATCCCATAGCTTGAACTGGGCAAAATCTTCTGGCTCCAGGTGGTGGTCTATTAACACCTTGGGTGCTTTGGCAGCCTGCACCAGGGGTGCCATCCCGAAAATACGGCCCAGCGATGAAAAATCAAGGCAAAAGATAAGCTCGGCATCTTCAATAAACCGGGCAGCCTTTTCTTCGCCTCCTCCTTCATACACAAGCACCTCGCTATTACCGTGCATCCAGGTTAAGAAGCGCGGATAATCAGAAGGTGTAATAACTTGCACCTGGTGGTTTAGCTTCTTGAGGTAGCCGGCCAGGGCCAGCGAAGATCCCAACGCATCGGCATCTGGCTTATGATGCGTAGTGATCACTACCTTTTTTGGAGAACTAATCAGTTCTTTAAAAGCTTTCAGATTCTGCATTCTATAGCGTTTATCCGCACAAGGCGGCTTTCTGTACGATTTGCAAAAGTGCTAATAATTCAATTCAAAAACAAAAACCCCATTTTTTACTACACGCCCTTGCTTTAAAATAATAAATTTTTGCTTTGATCAGCGCCGCTTTGTTTTAAGGGAGCCATAAGCACTGAAATCTTTATCCTGGGCGCCTTCCAGGTCTATGGTTTCAGATACAAATTTTACGTTTTCGATGGTATAAAACGCATTGGGGTTATACTGGCGGATAAGCTTTTTAAGATCCGGCACTTTTTTGCGCCTGCATATCGTAAAAATAAGGCTTACCTTGCCGCGGCTACCCTCGGCATCAACAGTAGTAAGCCTGAAACCGGCCTCCCGCAGTGCTACAAGCAGGTTGGAGGCATCGCGCTGGGTAATAATGCGCAGAATTACCTGGCCCAGGGCCAGCTTTTCTTCAATAAGCATACCTACAAAAGTACCCATACCAAAACCGGCTGCATAAGCAATATACGTTACGGGGTTGCTCACATTCTGCAGAATCTGCCCTATGGCCACCAGCCAGATGAGCGCTTCAAAAAAGCCAATAAAGGGTGCCAGGCTTTTGCGCCCGCTCAATACAAACATTACCCTGATGGTAGCAATGGATACATCGCAGATACGCGCCAGGAAAATAAACAGCGGTACTATTACCCAATGAAATACATCGTTGCTAATACCTAAAAACTCAGAAACCGAACTCTCCATATAATTACCAAAGAGGAATAAAAACCTGTATTTAAAAACCAGCTTTTAAGGGTATTTGCCTTTAATCCTCTCTCCACAACCTCACAAAGCCCCTAAACTGCACGCTACTAATTTACTTACCCCTAAGCTACGCAGCCAAGCCCCTTACGTTACGTGTTGCTGCGCACCGCTCCCCTCTCTATAACTTCTTTGTCCTGGCAAAAGGCCGCAGGCTTTACAATGCGCTACATTATTTATCAGTATTTACTTTACCTCAGCAGCCTGTCAAACACTTCTTCCAGCTTACCTACAGCATTAAGCTTTATCTGGTAGTTTTTAACATCCAGGCCCTTAAGGTTGTACTTGGAAATATACATTTCCTTAAAGCCCAGTTTTTCGGCTTCGGCAATGCGGCTCTCAATGCGGTTTACGGCTCGCACCTCACCTCCCAGCCCAATTTCAGCTGCAAAGCAGGTATCGCCGGGTATGGCTATATCTTCATACGATGATATGATAGAAGCACATACGGCCATATCAATGGCTGGATCTTCTACCCGCAGGCCACCGGCTATGTTCAAAAACACATCCTGCACCCCCAGCCTAAAGCCTCCTCTTTTCTCTAGCACGGCCAGCAACATGTTAAGGCGCTTGGCATCAAACCCGGTGCTGGAGCGCTGTGGCGTACCGTAGGTAGCAATGCTTACCAGCGATTGTATTTCTATAAGCAGGGGCCTGTTTCCTTCCAGCGTGGCCCCCAGGGTTATACCGCTCAGCATATCATCACGCTGCGTAATTAATATTTCTGATGGGTTGCTTACCTGGCGCATACCGGCAGAGGTCATTTCATAAATACCCAGTTCGGCGGTGGAGCCAAACCTGTTTTTAGTGGTGCGCAAAATACGGTACGACATGTGCCTGTCGCCCTCAAACTGCAACACAGTATCTACCATATGCTCGAGCACTTTGGGCCCGGCCAGGCTACCCTCTTTGGTAATATGGCCGATCATAAATACAGGGGTGCCTGTTTCTTTGGCGTACTTCATGAGCTCTGCCGCACACTCGCGCACCTGCGATACGCTGCCCGCAGCCGACTCTATAAGGTTAGACTGCAACGTTTGAATGGAATCGATCACCACCATATCGGGTTGCAGCTCATCGGCCTGCCTGAAAATATTCTGGGTGCCTGTTTCGGTAAGTATAAAGCATTGCTCCGATCGGGAGGGCAGGCGCTCGGCCCGCATTTTTATTTGCTGATCGCTTTCCTCGCCCGATACATACAACACCTTTTTATGGCCCAGCGACATGGCAATTTGCAGCATAAGGGTAGATTTGCCTATACCTGGCTCACCACCAATTAGCACCAGCGAGCCGGGCACAATACCTCCACCCAGTACCCTGTTTAGCTCAGCATCTACGGTAATAAGGCGTTCTTCTTCCTGGTATTTAATTTCTGATATGGCCTTGGGCTTACTTGCGGTTTGCCCTACGCTGCCAGTGCCTGCCACAGCCCGCCAGCCACTTTTATCTTCTTTCTGCAGCAGTTCTTCCACATAGGTATTCCACTCGCCACACACGGGGCACTTGCCCAGCCACTTGGGCGATTGCGCGCCACAGCTCTGGCAGAAATATACTGTTTTTGCTTTACTCATATAAAATGTAACGAAGAAGCTGGTTCTTCTGTAAAATGAAATATAATATTTACCAGGAGCCCTTGCATTAACAGGCCCTGGAAGGAGTATACCCCTTTAGTAATTAGGGCAGCAACTTAAAAACAAATTGCATGACATGAAATGTTGATGAATATTATTTAATTTTGCAGTGTTATCTCCTGGCCTTCGCTATGCATATAGCAGAACATTAAATAACAAGAAGCTCAAGGCTTTATATGCTGTAGCCTCATTAGTTTAGTACCTTATTTCAAGAAAAAGTAAACGCTATGCCTAGCCAAAGGTTTGCCGGCATGAAGGCCTGTGTATTTGATGCATATGGCACCCTTTTCGATGTTCAGTCTTCAGTAGATGCGTACTGCCATGAACTTGGCCCTGATGCGCAACGCTTTGCCAGAATGTGGCGCGCCAAGCAGCTGGAGTATACCTGGCTGCGCAGCCTCATGAATATTTATACCGACTTCTGGGAGGTAACCCAGGATGCCCTGGACTTTACCCTCCAGACCCTCTCTATAGACAACCAGGCGCTACGCACCAAGCTTATGGATGCTTATATGAAGCCTGTTTGCTACCCGGAGGTACCCGCGGTACTGGCTGCTTTAAAGCAGGCACGCATTAAAACAGCTATCCTTTCTAATGGGTCGCCTTTTATGCTTAAAACCGCTGTAGCAGCTGCCGGCCTGGAGGGGTTAATTGATCAGACTATTTCTGTGGAAGAAGTAGAGGTTTACAAGCCCGATCCCCGTGTATACCAGCTGGCCGTTACCAAACTGGGCTTGCCACCCAAGGAAATAAGCTTTCAATCGTCTAACGGATGGGATGTGGCTGGTGCTGCTACCTTTGGCCTGCGTGTAGCCTGGATCAATCGTTTTGACCTGCGCAAGGAGCATTTGCCTTTTGGCCCCGATGCCGAGCTAAAATCGCTTACCGAGCTACCTGCCTTGTTAGGCATAGAAGTTCCCAAACAGGCCGAGTAAAATAAAACAGAAGCGGAGCAAGCAGGTTGGTCTGCTTGCTTCGCTTTTTTAATAGCAGCTTGCTTTAATGAACAATGCCACACTCCTGGCAAAACTTACGCTTGCCCACAGGGCGTTTTTTAGGCTTCTTTTTATGTCCAAAGTAGCTCGGGTCTGAGTACTGCGGCTTTTGCATTTCTTTTTCCATTTTAGCTTTGGCCTTGGCATTGGCTTTCATGCGGGCATCAAACTCGGCCACCTTCTGCTCGTGCATGGATATAGGCGCACCTTTTTTCTTTTTAGCCGATACAGGCTTTAATTGTGCCTCTCTTGATGAATAGCCAGGATCGCGTGATGTAGCCCCTGCCGAAGAAGCACTGGCTGTACTGGTTTTTTTATTACACCCGGTAGATAGAGCCACTAAAAATACCAGGCATACTTGCAGCACAAAAAAGGCCAGCCTGGATGATGTATGAGTAAGCGATTGCTTGCTATGCATTAATTTGAATGTTAAGTACGGTTTATAAATGTGTATACCGTTTGTTCGATAGATGCTGCCCTCTTTGGATTATGTTCTTACTAAAAACTGTACTTCTGCTTTAAAATTGTATCTGCGCTGCAGGATTTAGTATTGGCTATGCAATTATTGTGCAATTTTTTGAATGTTCCACCAAAGCCGGCACAAGTTTTCGTAATTGGTCAGTTTTAATTGCATGTTTTGTCATCAGCCAGGTGCCTCCCTCCTCTGATATTTGTATCAGAAACTCATCAACACAAATTATATGGAAACCATTCAACACAGGCATTTAGTGCTGGGCGCAACCGGCAGCATAGGGTACGCATTTACTAAAAAATTATTGGCAGAGCAGCTGCCGGTAACCATACTGGTACGCAACACAGCAAAGGCTACCCAGCTGTTTGGCCATGCACCCGGCTTGCAGATTATAGAAGGAGATGTGCAGGATCCAGCTGCTTTGAAAGCAGCATCGGATGGCAAAACTCATATATTTCATGGGGTAAATTACCCCTACCACCAGTGGGAAAACAATATGGAGAAGGCTACCCAAAACATTATAGAGGCAGCCACACCCGGCAGGGCTACTATTATTTTGCCTGGCAATGTATATAACTACGGCCGGGTAGCAGAAATTACTGAAGACTCTCCCCAACAGCCCTGTGCCCGCAAAGGCAGCATACGCATTGCCTTAGAACAAATGCTTGAGCAAGCCAGCAAGCAGAGCCTATGCAAAGTATTAATTGTGCGCCTGCCCGATTTCTGGGGGCCAAATGTTTTAAACGAAGGCATTGCCCCTATTTTTAAAAACGCCCTTAAAAAGAAAAGCATGTACTGGCTGGTACGTACCGATATACCCCACCAAATGGTATACACCCCCGATGCTGCCACAGTAATGTACCAGTTGCTGCAAAAAGAAGAACCTGCCCCCTTCCGGGTATATAATTTTGGAGGAGAGGTATACCCCAGTATCCGATACTGGATGGGCGCAATTGCCCGGGAAGCCCGGACACCCCTGCGCATAAAAACATACAGCCGCACTTTGCTAACCGTAATGAGCCTGTTTATGCCCGTATTAAAAGAGCTTAAGGAAATGCTATACCTGTTTGAAAGCAGCGTTATACTTAATGATACCAAAGTGCGTAAAGCCTTACCCGGATTTACGCCCACTCCATTGCAGCAGGCGGCCAGGGAAACCCTGGATTGGTTTAAAAGTTACGCCATGTAACTTTCAGGCAGCCTGCCGGGCTCTGTAGGCGCCTGGTGTGTGTCCTGTCCATTTTTTAAAGGACCGGAAAAATACACTGGGCTCCGAAAAGCCAAGCAGGTAGGCAATGTCTGTAGTGCTTAGTTTATTATCCTGCAAATGCATAAGAGCAATGTCTTTACGTACCTGGTCAAGCAATTGCTGGTAGCTTGTGTGCTCTTCTTTTAGCTTAAGCTGCAGGTTGCGTACCCCTATGCCCAGGCTGCGGGCTACATGCTCTATGCCGGGTTCGTTGCCTTTCAGGTACTGTAAAATAACCCCTTTTACTTTATTGCTCAGGCTATCGTGCTGCAGGTGGCTTAGTTGCTCACGGGCATATTGCTCAAACATAAGCGCCATGCTATGGCTGGCATTTACTACCGGCAAATCAAGCAGGTGAGCATCCAGCACCAGTGCACTTACACGTGCATTAAACACCAGGCGGGCACTGCCAAACACTTTCTGGTGCTCGGCTATATATGCGGGAGCCGGGTACGAAAAATGAACTTCCCGGGCTTCAATACCTAGCCCCGTAAGCTGCCTTATTGCAGTATGGTAAATTGAAAGTTCAGAGTCTACAGCATTACGGGGATGTTTGATGGCAGCACTTAGTATGTGCAACTCCAGGCGTGCTGTATCGCCCTGCACGTGGCACTCGGTGCGTATGCCTTCGCAAATAATAGCCTGGTAGGCGCATAACTTTTCTATAGAAGCACCCAGGGTAGGTGCATTCATCATCAGGTAAGCTACCAGGCCGGCAGCTGCCAGATTTATGTTTTGCCCTAACCGCAAAGCAAGGCACTCATCCCCGGTTGCTTCAATAGCCAGCTCCCAGAGTTTTTGTACCTGCTCAATAGTAGCCCTGCCATCGGGGTTGGCCAGGTTTGCAGCACTTAAACCCACCGCCTCTGCAAGCTGGCTGGCATTGGCACCGTAGGCCTGGGCTATCATTAGCACCATATTTACGGCCCCTACCGAAAGTGTTGAGCTTTGTTCCATGCAACAAATTTGTAAATACCATGTAAATATAAACAATAGGGCACTTTATTTGATAAGCCAACTGCATTATTAGCTGGATCTTTAGAACCTTTTATGGATTAAGTGGGTCTTTTCTTTAATTTGCCATTTGTATGAAGCTACTTATTACCCTTTTGCTTGTTTTTTTTGCCTCCGCGGCCTATGCCCAAAGTGGAGAAAGATACCTGGTTTTGAATAAGCCAGGGCATATAAAACGCATCCGTTTTGTAGAAGGAGATGAACTTAGCTTCCGGCTGAAGGGAGATAAAAAAAGATATACTGCGGAGATCAGCAAAATATACCCGGATGCCATTTTATTTGGCGAGGTATACGTTCCTTTAAAAAATATCCGGTCTGTACGGTACCATAAAGATACTTACCTGGCCAATATGGTAAGGATCAGCTCCATTACAGCTGTTAATGCAGGCTTAACAATAGCCGGCATAGGGCTGGCAAGCGGAATGGTAAATGCGGCCTCTAATGATGGGCCCGTGTACAACAGCCTTTTGCTGGGCGGCTTGTGGCTGGCAGGCAGTGGCACTGTAATAAAGCCTTTGTACAGGCGCAATTATAAGCTTGGCCCCAATCGCTGGCTCAGTACTATAGAGTTCGCCCACCCTCCACACGATGCTGTACTTATACGCCCTTAACTGCTTATAAAACAAAAGCGCCTGTGGCAATTACCACAGGCGCTTTTTGTATTACTGGAGCATTACAATAAGCTCAGATAACCTGGTTTTAAGATTTTTACGGTTTACGATAAAATCAAGGAAGCCATGCTCCTGTACAAACTCTGCACTCTGGAACCCTGGAGGCAGGTCTTTGCCGATTGTTTCGCGTATTACCCTTGGGCCGGCAAAACCAATAAGTGCTTTAGGCTCTGCTATGTTAAAATCGCCTAACATAGCATAAGAGGCTGTAACACCACCGGTAGTAGGGTCGGTAAGCAGCGAAATATAAGGAATACCTTCTTCGGCCAAAAGGGCCAGCTTGGCAGAAGTTTTGGCCATTTGCATCAGCGAAAAGCCAGCTTCCATCATACGGGCTCCCCCCGAACGGGAAATCATCAGGAATGGAATTTTGTTGGTGCGGGCATAATCAATAGCACGGGCTATTTTCTCTCCTACTACCGAACCCATAGACCCTCCAATAAATTTAAAGTCCATACAAGCTACCACCAGGTCGTTGCCATTAATTTTGCCATGCGCAGAACGAACAGCATCTTTAAGGCCTACTTTTTTCTGTGTGGCAGCTACACGCTCCAGATACGGACGGGAATCTGAAAACTCCAGTGGATCTGAAGAGCTAAGGTTCGCATCCAGCTCTTTGAACTCATTGTTATCAAACAATATTTCAAAATACTCGGCAGACCCTATCTTTTCATGATATTCGCAACCGGAACACGTATAGGCAAATTCCTTGTGGGTTCTGGTAAGAATCACGGTTTTACACTCGGGACACTTATACCAAAGGCCATCTGGTGCTTCCTTCTTTAATTCCGTAGGGGTTACAATCCCTTTCTCCTGTCTCGTAAACCAAGCCATCTTTCAAAAATTTATAAAGAGGTAACTAATTTAGCCCCACAGAAAATTCCATGGGGCTACAAAGTTACAAAATTATGCAATATCTATCTCACTAGAAAGATATACATCCTGAATTGAGTTAATTAGCTCAACTCCTTCTTTTAAAGGGCGCTGGAAGGCCTTTCTGCCCAGGATAAGACCGGTACCGCCGGCACGCTTGTTAATAATAGCTGTACGGATCGCTTCTGCCATATCCGATGAGCCCTTGGAATCGCCTCCGGAGTTGATCAAGCCGGCACGTCCGTTATAGCAGTTCAGCACCTGGTAGCGGCACAGATCAATAGGGTGGTCTGAGCTTAGCTCGCTGTACATTTTGGGATGCGATTTGGCAAACCCGATTGCTTTAAAGCCTCCGTTGTTTTCGGGCAGCTTTTGCTTAATGATATCGGCCTGGATAGTTACGCCCAGGTGGTTGGCCTGTGCGGTAAGGTCTGCCGCTACGTGGTAGTCTTTATCTTTTTTAAACTCATTATTACGGGTATAGCACCACAGGATGGTAGCCATGCCCAGCTCGTGCGCTCTTTCAAAAGCCTGCGCTACTTCAATGATCTGGCGGCTTGACTCTTCTGAGCCAAAATAAATTGTTGCGCCAACAGCAGTAGCACCCAGGTTCCAGGCCTCATCTACAGAACCAAACATGATCTGGTTGTACTTGTTAGGGTAAGTAAGCAGCTCGTTGTGGTTTAGCTTTACAATAAATGGTATTTTATGAGCATATTTCCTGGAAACCATGCTCAATACACCAAACGTAGAAGCCACACCGTTACAGCCTGCTTCAATAGCTAACTTTACAATGTTCTCAGGGTCAAAGTACATAGGGTTAGGTGCAAATGAGGCACCCGCTGTATGCTCTATGCCCTGGTCAACAGGTAAAATAGACAGGTAACCGGTATTGGCCAGGCGGCCAGCGCCATATAAGGCAGCAAGGCTTTTTAATACCTGGGGGTTTCGGTTGGTTTGTGCAAATACCTGGTCAATAAAATCAGGGTTAGGCAGGTGAAGCATTTCTTTAGAAACCGTGCTACATTGGTGGGTAAGCAGGCTTTCGGCTTCATCGCCCAGTAATGACTCGTACTTGCTAAACGTGGTGGTTAGGGTTAACGACATGTTGTAAATAGTTGTTGGTTGGTATTTAAACTAGAAAAAAAGTCAAAAACAGGTTTACATGTATAGTAATTGTGGTGCTTAGCATGCACTAACGTATAGCCCCTACGGCCTGTGCAGGTTATGCTGAGCAAAGCCTGAAAAGCGGTAAGACCTGTATACTGCGCCAGTAAGTAGAAATGTGATGTTAATACGAAATGCTTCCGGCAAAGTTGCTGCTGTACATAAAAAAGAGCCTGCAGTGTTTAAATACTGCAGGCTCCTTAAAGAGTTATATTGTTATGTGGGTTATGCTATTATAGCTGGCCACGTTTTGCAGCACGCTGCATTTTTTCGTTGGCAAATATAGCCACTTCTACGCGGCGGTTGGCACGGCGGGCAGCGTCAGTAGTACCCTCAACCTGTGGCTGGTCCGGTCCATATCCTTTGGTACTTACACGATTGCTGGCAACACCTAATGCTTCCAGGTAACCTTTTACTGAAGCAGCTCTGCGCTCAGACAGACGCATGTTATGATCTCTGGGGCCTGTATCATCTGTATGGCCTTCTACCAGTAGCTCAGTATCCGGGTACTTTTGCAGGGTGCGGGCCATGTTGTTCAGGTTTTCGCGGGCGGGTTGCTTTAACTCAGCAGAGTTTACATCAAACAAAATACCCGAATCGAAAGTGATTTTAATACCTTCGCCTACTCGTTCTACTTTAGCACCGGCCAGGTCTCTGCGAAGCTCTTCGGCCTGGCGATCCATTACAGCACCAATCGCAGCACCTGCTACACCACCTACAGCAGCACCAAATATGGCTCCTTCGGCAGTTTTACCAGTACGGCTACCTATGGCTGCACCTACACCAGCACCCGCTGCGGCACCTATTGCACCACCTGCTGCGGTACGGCGGTGTGGGCTGTTACGGCAACCACTTGCCAGTAGTACTGAAAATATTAATAGTAAACACAATACATTTTTTAGACTTTTCATATTCGCATTAAATAAGTGAAACTTTCAGATTCGATATTATATATACTTAAACTCCGTGCCAAAAGTTAAGAATTTACCCAACCTACCCAGTAAATAAATGTAATTTAAAAAATACAAAGGTCGGTTTATAACACCTAAAATACATATAGTCTATTGTTTTTCAGATATTTCTAAAAATTTCTGATTTTGTAGAAAAACAAAAAAAAGAATATAAAATGTATCATTATTAAACTGTGCTTTCAAGTACTCTCACTCTTTTTGCTTAACTTTCTGGTTACTATCATAATTAATCATTCTTTTATGCGTAAATGGCCTTTGCTACTGGTTGCTGCCCTGTCATTAAGCAGCTGCGAACATGTTATTTCTGACTATATAAAGTTTAAGCAAACCCAAACCGAACAGGATGAGGTAAGCGATACCGAGGGCACTGCAATAGTGACAGCCCACAAAAAAGAAGAGCCTGCCAAAGATGGCCTGGTAGTAAAACACCGTTCTGATGGTACCCTGGGAAACGAAACGCATTATAAGAATGGCGTAAAGCATGGGCTTGCCAAAAACTATAGCAAGGATGGCAAAAAGCTGCTATCAGAAATTATGTATGAAGAGGGCCACATTACTGGTATTGCCAAAAACTACTACCCCAGCGGAAAAGTAAGCCATGAAATGAGCTATCAGCACGATACCCTGCATGGTGATACCAAATGGTTTTATGAAGATGGCAAACTTTACCAGCTTACTCCTTATAAAAAAGGCCTTATGGAGGGTGTAAAGATTACTTATAACAAAGCAGGCAAAGTAATATCAGAAGTACCCTACCATAAAGATGAGGTAGCCCTGGGCACTAAAGAGTATGCAGCCGATGGTTCATTAAAAAAATTACCTGAAATTGTTATTGAGCCTGTAGACAGGCGCCTTATTGATGGCAGCTACCTGCTTAGGGTTTCAATGTCAGACCGCAACCCTAAGGCCCGCTTCTACACCGGCAAACTGGCCGAGGGAAAATACTTTGGAAATAACCTTACCTGGTATCCGGCACAGGGCGGTGTGGTAGAGCTGCGTTATGATTTACCTCCAGGCACCTTTGTAATGGAAAAGCTAAACATTGTGGCTACCTCCTTTACCAAAGCAGGCAACCCTTTGATGATACAAAAGAGCTATAACCTGGCTGTGGAAAATAAGTAAGCCATAAGGGCATACAAAGAAAAAGGGCCGGCAGAAATTCTGCCGGCCCTTTTTCTTTGTATGTAAGCACTATCGGATCATCTGCAAACGGGTATTGAGCTCGTAATTACCTGGTGATATTTCCAGGCCTTTGTGCAAAATGCTACGGGCTTTGCTGGTGTTGCCTTGCTTAAAGTAATATATCGCAGCCATAGAGTATGCCCTGCCTAATGTACCTGGGTCTATGCGTACATCGTTTTTCTCTTTATGGGCTGCTTCAAAGGTAGAACGCCATTTTTCGCCACTGCTACTCCGGTTAAACTCAAACTCCTGCCCTATAATAACCAGGTAGGTATTTAACAGGTAGGTATTAAACAATGTATTGGTAGCTAAGAAATTATATTTGGATAAATAATACTGTAAGTTTTTAGCTACCTCCTGCTGGCTGCTCTGTAGTTCCAGGTTTTTACTGAGTATCGCCATGAAAAGAGATTGCGTATCTACATGTTCTGCTTTATGATGTAACGCCTTTTCCAAAAAGGGCAAGGCTGCCTTGTACTCACCTTTATTATACAATACTCTTCCTCTTTCATAATTATAAAGCATCCCAATGTCTGCACGAAGCTCCTTATCGGCCAGGTTGCTATCAATTATTTTGTACAAACTATCATATACTACAGGGTTGTAATTATTGATAAGGTACCTCTCGTTAATGCGGGCAAATTCTCCTTTTATATGCTCTGGCTCCAAACCATACGGCTTATAGCGGGCTGCTTTTGCAAGGTATTGTACCTCGTGCGGTTTGGTATAATTGCCTTTGCTCAACACAACAGCAGTAGCTGCTCCCAGTAAATAAGACACCCGCGGGCAGGGGTATAATAAATATGATTTCTCAAGGGCTTTCAATGCCTCTTCGGGCTCTTCTGCATTTAGCCTGGTAATAGCCTGGTTAGAGTACTGGATGCCGGCCAGCTGCTTTAAGTTGATAGTACCATCTGTAAAGTAATATTTATCAAAAAGGGCATCAGTAGTGTGCTGGCTAAACTCCTGGGCACTAATTAACTTACCCTCTTTCAGGTGAGCAACATACCTGTTTTTAAATTCTGTGCTAAACTCAAAGTACCCCTTGTTAGGGTCGGTGCTTTCTAAAAGTATGCGCTTGCTTTGCGGATAGGCCAACAGGTAAACGTGGGTGGGCGCCTCTTTAATGGCATAGGGTATGCCTAAGTCTTGCAGTAGCATGGCATACAAGGCTGTAGCCGATACACAGTTATAGGCTCCTTTGGTAAAAATATGACTGAACTCATTCTTCTCTTCATATTTTTTTAGCCAGGTTTTATGTACAGCCTTATAAATGGACTTTATTTTTTGCTTTTCATCTTTTTTAGAGGCTACCTCTCCCTGTAAAGTAGCAAGCAAGTTCTGGTATTCTCCATAGTACCGGAGGTAGGCAAGGCTATCGGTTTCGGAACTAAGCACAGAAAACAGAGCGAAGTTATTTTCTGTGTTCTGCTCTAAAAAACGGTAGAGCGTATTTTTTTCAAAAGCCGAATGGCTGCTGATTACAGAAAAATGAAGGGTAGAATCTTGTAGGGTAACGTGCGGGCTTGCCCAGGCTGCCTTCGTAAAAACTAATAATACAAGAAGAAGTATATTGTGCTTCATAGATAATAGTAAAATAAGCACAATATACAGTAATTATTTTACTTCTTCGTAATCTACATACTCGCCTTTATCATCCCTTGAAATGCTTGGGCGTGAGTCTTTTGGTGTTTTTTGCTCGGGCACATATTCAATTTTTATTTCTCCTTCGCGCTTTTGGGCGGCACGCTGCTGCTGCTCGTAAAACTCTTTCTGGTTTTGCACCATACGGCCCCCTACCACCCGAAACATCATCCGGAAGGCAAACCCGATCAGTTTATAGATCAGGTACATGATCAGAAGTGTAAGAAAAAATACTTTCAATGCTATTAGGGTTTAGATAAAAAAGCACCGGAGGCCTATAGCCTCCGGACTTCAACTATATAATGTAAGCTTAGCGGCTCAGGTATAAGTTCCGCTCTGAATATACTTTTACAAAAAAGTCATCCTGCAGATCTTCTATGAAATAAATGGCTTCACCAGTTGATTTCATTTCCGGGCCAAGCTCTTTGTTCACGTTCTTGAATTTACTAAACGAAAATACAGGAATTTTGATTGCATAACCTTCCAGTTTAGGATTAAAGGTAAAATCTTTCACCTTTTTCTCGCCTAGCATTACTTTAGTGGCATAGTTTACATACGGCTCGCCATAGGCTTTGCAAATAAACGGTACCGTACGCGATGCTCTAGGGTTAGCTTCAATTACGTACACTACATCATCTTTTACAGCAAACTGTATATTAATAAGCCCTTTTGTGCCTAAGGCCAGTGCTATCTTTTTAGTATGCTCCTCAATCTGTCGAATTGCATTTTCGCTCAGGTCAAAGGCTGGCAATACTGCATACGAGTCGCCAGAGTGGATACCCGCAGGCTCAATATGCTCCATAATGCCGATGATGTATACATCTTCTCCATCGCAAATAGCATCTGCTTCGGCTTCAATGGCATTCTCCAGGAAATGATCCAGCAATACCTGGTTACCGGGCAGATCTTTGAGCAGGTCAATTACATGCGATTCCAGCTCATCCATATTGATTACGATTTTCATGCTCTGGCCGCCCAATACATATGAGGGGCGCACCAGCAGCGGGAAGCCAAGGTCTTTTGCCAGCTCCAGTGCCTGCTCGGCATCTTCAATAACCCCAAACTTAGGATATGGGATGTTGTTATCCTTTAGCAAGGTAGAGAAGCTACCACGGTCTTCGGCCAGATCAAGCGACTCGAACGAAGTACCAAAGATCTTGATACCATAGCGGTGCAGCTTCTCGGCCAGCTTAAGCGCAGTTTGCCCACCCAGCTGCACAATTACACCTTCGGGCTGCTCGTGCTGAATGATATCATAAATATGCTCCCAGAATACAGGCTCAAAGTACAGCTTATCGGCAATGTCAAAGTCTGTTGATACTGTTTCGGGATTGCAGTTGATCATAATGGTTTCGTAGCCACACTCTTTGGCCGCCAATACACCGTGTACACACGAGTAATCGAACTCTATACCCTGGCCAATACGGTTAGGCCCGGAGCCCAGTACCACTACTTTTTTACGATCGGAGCGAACCGATTCATTTTCCTGCGCAAAAGTAGAGTAATAGTATGGTGTGGCAGCCTCAAACTCAGCAGCGCAGGTATCTACTAATTTGTAAACACGTTTTACCCCCATTTCGTGTCGCTTGCTGTGCACCTGGCTTTCCAGGCAATTAAGCAGGTGTGCTATCTGGCGGTCGGCATAGCCTTTTTGCTTGGCTTCCATCATCAGCTCCTGGGGCAGGGTATCGAGTGTATAGTTCTGGATTTCTTTTTCCAGAATTACAAGCTCTTCTATCTGGTGCAGGAACCACTTATCTATTTTCGTAAGCTGGTGGATCTTGTTCATGGGGATACCCATTTTAAAGGCATCATACACATGGAAAAGCCTGTTCCAGCTGGGGTGCTTTAAGCTATGTAAAATCTGCTCCTGATTGGTAAGTTCTTTACCATCGGCACCCAGGCCATTACGCTTAATTTCAAGCGACTGGCAGGCTTTCTGCAGGGCTTCCTGGAAGTTTTTACCAATACCCATTACCTCACCTACCGATTTCATGGTAAGGCCCAGCTCACGGTCGGCACCACGGAACTTATCAAAATTCCAGCGTGGAATTTTTACAATTACATAATCCAGGGCTGGCTCAAAAAATGCAGAAGTGTTTTTAGTGATCTGGTTTTTAAGCTCATCCAGGTTATACCCTATAGCGAGCTTGGCCGCGATCTTGGCAATAGGGTAGCCTGTAGCTTTTGAGGCCAGGGCCGAAGAGCGTGAAACGCGTGGGTTAATTTCAATACCAATAATGCTGTCGTCTACCGGGTTTACAGAGAATTGTACGTTACAGCCTCCGGCAAACTGGCCAATGCCATTCATCATTTTAATGGCCAGGTCGCGCATGTGCTGGTAGGTAGTATCGGGCAGGGTCATGGCAGGGGCTACGGTAATAGAGTCACCTGTATGGATCCCCATCGGGTCAAAGTTTTCGATAGAGCAGATAATAATGATGTTGCCTGCGTTATCGCGTAGCAACTCCAGCTCATATTCTTTCCAGCCCATAATACTTTGCTCTACCAATACCTCGTGTATAGGCGAGGCATGCAGGCCTTCGGTTAAGGCTTTGTCAAACTGTTCGGCTGTTTCCACAAAACCACCGCCTGTACCCCCAAGGGTATACGAAGGGCGTATTACCAGCGGAAAGCCTATTTCCTGGGCAATTTCTTTACCTTCCAGGAAAGAGCGTGCCGTTGAGCCTTTACAAACCCCAACCCCAAGCTCAAGCATTTTAAGGCGGAATAGCTCGCGGTCTTCGGTAGTTTTAATGGCATTGATATCTACACCTATGATTTTTACACCATATTTAGCCCAAACACCAGCCTTATCACATTCGATAGCCAGGTTAAGGGCAGTCTGGCCACCCATGGTAGGCAGCACAGCATCTATTTTATGTTTTTCGAGAATTTCGATAATATACTTCTTCTCAAGGGGCCTCAGGTACACATTGTCCGCCGTAAGGCTGTCGGTCATAATGGTAGCTGGGTTAGAGTTTATCAAGGTAACCTCTATACCTTCTTCCCTCAAAGACCTCGCGGCCTGAGAACCTGAGTAATCGAATTCACAAGCCTGGCCAATTACAATGGGGCCACTGCCTATGATCAAAACTGACTTAATGGAGTTGTCTCTGGGCATGTACAATGTTGGTTAAAATTGCGCAAAGTTAGACCTTATTGCTACCAAAAACCAGTCCATCCAGGATTATTTATAAACAAAAAAAACCAGGGCCTCTATACAGAAGCCCTGGCATTGTTTTTATATTCTCCTTGGAGCTAGATCGTATAAACGTCAGGCCCCTCGTATTACTCTAATCAATATGGCGATTACGGCAATTACAAGCAGAATGTGTATGATGCTTCCAACTGCGTCACCAAATCCGAAGAAGCCTATAAGCCAGAAGATTACAAGGATTACGGCTACATAATATAATACATTACCCATAACTTTATCTTTTGTTTAAGTTAAAAAAATATGTTTAAGTGGTTTTTTATAATTTGTCAATGATGCTTCGTACTTCATCTTTGGATTTACCCCATTTCTGCTGAAGTTTACCAAGCAATTCATCTTCCTTCCCATCCTGATAGGTTAGGTCGTCATCGCTAAGATCTGCATACTTTTGCTTCAACTTACCGATGATTTCGTTCCAGGTTCCTTTGATCCTGTCGTTGTCCATAGCTGATTATTAGTTTAAGTTTTAGCGCTGCTCATGCATACAAAAAAATCTATTCATAAGCAACTACACTTTTTACGGAGCCAATTTTATTAAGGTTACCAAGGTTTTAATTGTATTTTTATTTGGATCAACTTGGATATCTTTTTTAGACAGAGTTATTTCCATTTAAAATCAATGGCACAAAAAAAGTATTGGCTTTTACTTTTTCTTTTTACAGCAAGCCCGCAACTTGTACACCCAGTACCGTTTAAAGCTGCTTTTCTGCAATTATCATAAAAATTGGTTTAGCTCGTTTTTAACCTGTAAAAACACTGCTTCCATATTGTTTAACTTACAATTACAGAATAGGTTTTTCAATGCCTATTTTTACAAAAATTAATAGCCTCTTTTTTATGAAATCTATCTATACCATTATACTCCTGGTGCTTTCTAATGTATTTATGACACTAGCCTGGTATGGACACTTGCAGTTTAAAAAATTTACAATTCTGCAAAGCCTGGGACTGGTAAGTATAATACTTATTAGTTGGGGCCTGGCCTTTTTTGAATATATTTTCCAGGTGCCGGCAAATAAAATTGGCTACCGCGATAATGGAGGCCCATTTTCCCTGTTTGAGCTAAAAACCATACAGGAGGCTATTTCGCTTATTGTTTTTTCTTTGATCACTGTATTTGTTTTTAAAACAGAAAAGTTTGCCTGGAACCACCTGGTTGGTTTTGGCTTGATTGTGCTGGCTGTATTTGTGATATTTAAAAAATGGTAAACCCTTTTAATTAGGACTTACTTATCAAATTAATAGCAGGGCTTTACGTTAATTTTTTTTAATATTGTAAGCTCAGGTATAGTGTTTGCGGCATGTGCAGGCGCTGGCTTAACCCCCTTTTTGAAATTCATGGATGAAATTATAACCAATGATGTTGCCAGGGCGCAACAGGAAAAAGTAAAATTAGTTTTTGGAGAAGTAGGTAAAATTGTAGTAGGACAGCACTACATGATTAACCGCCTGCTGATCGGGCTGTTTACCAATGGCCATATTCTTTTGGAAGGTGTACCCGGCCTGGCCAAGACGCTTACCGTAAATACGCTGGCTAAAGTATTGCACCTGCAGTTTCAGCGCATACAATTTACGCCCGATCTGCTGCCTGCCGATTTAGTGGGCACCATGATCTATAACCAGAAACTGGGCAGCTTTGAAGTGAAGAAAGGACCTATCTTTTCTAACCTGATCCTGGCTGACGAAGTAAACCGCTCGCCTGCCAAAGTACAGTCTGCCCTTTTAGAAGCAATGCAGGAAAAGCAGGTTACTCTAGGCGAAACCACTTATTCTATAGATAAGCCCTTTCTGGTACTGGCTACACAAAACCCGGTAGAGCAGGAAGGTACCTATCCCCTACCCGAAGCCCAGCTGGACCGCTTTATGATGAAAATCTATGTAAGCTACCCGGATAAGGAATCGGAACTGGAAGTAATGCGGCGCATGTCTAACATGAGTTTTACGCCGGAAGTAAGACCGGTGCTCACCAAAGAAGATGTATTTGCTATACGCAATACCATAAATGGAGTAAATATTACCGAATCATTAGAGCGTTACATTATTGACCTTGTATTTGCATCGCGCAGGCCACAGGATTACGGCCTTACAGAAGAAGCTAACTACATACAGTTTGGTGTATCGCCAAGGGCCTCTATTAACCTTAACCTGGCTGCTAAAGCGGCAGCCTTTATGGATGGCCGCGATTATGTATTGCCCGAAGATATTAAAGAAGTAGCTCCGGATGTATTGAACCACCGTATTATACTCAATTATGAGGCCGAGGCAGATGGTATTACCACCCGCCAGATCATAGATCGTATTTTAACAAAGGTGGCTATTAATAAATAAAAGCCAGGCAGGCATATACATGAAGAGAGGCTGTGGTAAAAAACCACAGCCTCTTCTGGTTTGGTACTATACACACTAAGAACTTTACTAAGAACAAAGAATATACTTGCTTAATAGCGCCCCCCTACCGGCCTGTTTTTCCATTTTTCGGCGGGCATGGCAGGCAATCTTGCTGGTGCAGTAAATATAGTTGTGGTATCACTAAGGCTATGCATAAACGCAATAAGGTCTTGTTTTTCGGCAGGGCTTAAGTGCAGCTTGTTACCTGGCAATGTCTGGTTAGGTACATCCAGGCCAAGGCCGGCTCCTCCTCCCCTGTCATAAAACTCTATTACCTCTTCCAGGGTGGCAAAGGCACCGTTATGCATATAAGGGCCAGTAAGCGCAACATTGCGTACAGTGGGTGTTTTAAAAGAGTGCATATATGCTTCAGAAGCAATAATACCCCCTCTGCCCAGGTCCTGATCCAGCACCGGGGTATTAAAATCTGCAGATGCTGTTACACCCAGCACTTCAAACTCACTTTCTAAAAACTTTGGAGGTACTGTTCCATTAAATACAGGTGCAAAATGACAGGTACCGCAAGCCGCTTTACCCATAAACAGGTTAAAGCCCCTTATAGCGGCCGCATCCAGCAGTTCTGTTTCTTTGCGCATGTACCGGTCAAAAGGAGAGTTTAGCGCTACCAGGCTTTGCACGTATGCTGCAATAGCCCTGTTAATGGTATTTGTGCTGATCTTAGCTTCAGCAGGCCTGGGGAAGGCTTTTTTGAAAAGATACCTGTATTCTTTGCTCTCTTGTATGCGTTGAACAGCCTCTTTATACGATCCATGCATTTCATCGGGCTGTAGCACTACCTCACTTACCTGGTCTTGGAGGTAATGGGACCGCCCATCCCAGAAATAAGCAGTACTGAATACCGAATTGACCAGGCTAGGTGCATTACGTTTTACATGTTCTTTAAAATTAAAAGCAGTGCTGCGAGCCTTACCGTCTGTAAACGCTTTTGAAGGTATATGGCAGCTGGCGCAGGCCCTTTCTCCATTGGCAGAAAGCACAGGATCAAAAAATAAAGCCTTTCCTAGCTCCTGCAGGGCTTGGTTCTGCATACCCTGATCTTGCTTGGCATAAAAGGCAGATTGTAAAAAATCTGTGCTAAATAAACTAAAGGCAGTATTACTTACCGGCTTTACTGCAAAACCACCAGGCTGGCCCAGTAAGCTATGCTGTAGAGCGGTAAGCGAGGCATAAGCAGGGTCTGCATATGCTCTTATAAAATGCAACCGGTTAAACGAATCAAAATCGGGGCTTTGCTCCAGGTATAGCAAGGCATGCTCCAGGTAATAAATAGCTTGTTTTGCTTCGCTATATGCCTGGGTGCCCGGCTCAAAAGAGTAGAGTTTTACAGCATCCAACACTGGTTGCAGAGAAGTAGCAGCCCACTCCAGCTCACGACCACCGGCAGGTGCATCAAAACCTGTAATACCCATTGTAATAAGCCTGAGTATTTGTTCGCGCAGGCTTTCCAACAGCTGCCTGCTGGCCAGGGTCTGGGTCTGGAGGCTGCTTGCCAAAAGTCCTGCCTGTTCCTGTAAAGCATAGGCCAGGGTTGTTGCTTCCTGTAATTGCTCACTGCTTATCTCGTCTGCAAACAATAATTCTTCTAAAACCTGTAAACCCTGTGGCGGAAAAGTTCTATATACCATAGGTTCCTGCTGCAGAAACTGGTAAGCACCTTGCTCTACTACCACTTTAGGAATTGGTGCTCCATTTATATTTTTAGCCAATTCAGGATCCAGGTATTCTACCAGGTACTCTATACGCTTATACGCCTGCTTCACCTGGTAAAACAGTTCCTGTAACTGGGCTTGACTACTTGTAACCCTGGCCTGGCTGTACAGGACCTCTGCAAGCAAAGCACTTGTTTGCTGCAAAGTTGCTACATCTGCCAGATAAATTTGTTTTAGCTCCAGCACTACCTGGCTGGAAGGGTTATGCCCAGGTTTGGAAGAAGGCAGAAAGATACAGGTTAAGAGGCAGGCTGCACCTAATAATAGCTTTGTTTTAGCAGATAACAGGGGTCTGGATAGCATACGGTTGCATTAGTTACCTGCAAAACAAACAATCTAGTATTACCTTTGCTTTAAATAGACTTTATTCAATAATTAAATATTTTCTTTATGGCTTTTGTATTGCTATAGGCAGATAACGTTTCTGGCCGCCACCCAGGCAGATTACACATGTTTACCAAAACATAACCCGCTATACAACAATACTTTACAATAATTTTTACAGCAATAAGGTGAGCCTGGCAATTAAACTACTTTTTATACAAATGCTGTTAAATTAAGATTACTAAAATTGTAATTATGCTTATTTAAACCTGGCGCTGTATTTATAATAGTTAAATAAATCTATGCTAATGTTTGGGTTACGTTGGGGCTGTTCCTTTGGGCATCATTTAACTAAACCTATTACAAACATGAACACTATTTACAAGAGCCTGCTTATGGCTGCCATGGTATCTGCAGGTGCAATGAGCCAGCACACTGCAAATGCTCAGAAAAACAACAATGCAGCCGAGCCGGTTGTACCTGCCAGCCCTAAGGTACCCCATAGCCCTAAAATCGGAGAGTTTACCTCTGTAAGGCCTACCGGGCAGACTCAAACTATTACCATTCCGGAAACCCATACCTTCCAGATGCTTATTAAATCTGGTGTAACACGTTATACTGGCAGTACCGAAACCCTGCCTGGCAATAATGACTTTACAGCTTATATTGGCAAAAATAACAAAAGCAGCAAGAAGGGTTACTTATCCATTAATCACGAAAACAATCCTGGCGGTGTTTCTATTCTTGACCTGGACTTGAATGAGTCTTCCATGCTTTGGGAGGTAGAACAAGTTCGCAAGGTAGATTTTTCAAGCCTGGTTAAAACACAGCGTAATTGCTCTGGTGGTATTACGCCCTGGGGTACTATTATTACTTCTGAAGAAGCTGTTAATTTAGGCGATGCCAATGGTGATGGCTATGATGATATTGGCTGGCAGGTAGAAATAGACCCTGTAACAGGAAAAATTATGGATTATGATGGTGACGGTAAACCCGATAAGCTATGGGGCCATGGCCGCTTTAATCACGAGAACATTGCTGTAAGCGCAGATGGTGGCATAACCTACCAGACTGAAGATGGTGGTTCTAGCTGCGTATTTAAGTTTATAGCAGATACAAAAGGCGATCTTTCCAAAGGCAGCCTGTATGTATTAAGGCGCGATGGGACCGGTGCAAACACTGGCCATTGGGTAAAAGTACCTAACACCTCACAGGCAGAACTAAACAATATGAGAACGCTGGCTCCTTCGTTGGGTGGAACCAACTGGAGCAGCCCCGAAGATATTGAATTTGGACCCGATGGAAAGATGTATTTTACCTCTAAAGGCACCGGTACTATCTGGCGCTTTAAAGATGATGGTATGACCGTATCTGAAATTGAAGCCTGGGTAACCAACAAGCAGTACCGCGTAGATTTTGAAGGTGGCTCGCAGATGGAAAGCTGGGGTACTGGCATTGATAACCTTACCTTTGATGGCGAGGGTAACCTTTGGGGGCTGCAGGATGGCGGACGCAACAACCTTTGGGTTATTTATCCCGATCACACCCCTGAAAAACCACATCTGAAGCTATTTATGACTACCCCGTCTGGCTCAGAGTCTACTGGTTTAACATTTTCGCCCGACTTTAAATATGGCTTTATATCCATACAACATCCTAACCGCACCAATGCAGCCAAAATAATAGATGCAGCTGGCAACGAAGTACAGTTTGACAGGGATGTTACCCTGGTATTTGCCCGTAAGGAGCATTTAGGAAAAGAGCCTAAAGCTATTAAATCTGCAGATGCTAACCTTAAGGTTATGGAAGTTTACCCCAACCCCTTTTTAACTACTACCCAGATTAAGGTAAACCTACCCGAAGCCGCTGAAGTGGTGCTGGAAGTATATACCACAACAGGCAAAATAGTAAAAAGCCTTGCTAATGGTAAACTGGCAGCCGGTGAGCATATTTTTAATTTTACCTCTACAGGCGAAGCCGCTAATGGTATGTATATGGCCTGCTTACGAGTTGATGGCCAAGCTCCTGTTACCAGCATTTTACAAGCTGGCAAATAATACCCTTACAGACAGGCTAAAGTAATTTTAGCCTGTCTGGTTTTTCATTTATACTTTACATACACACCCATGTTATCTATTAACAGCATAAGCCAACAGCTTTTACTAGCTTTTTGTGTATTTAACCTGGCTTATAAGGCACCTCTGTATGCCCAGCAAAGCACAGCAGTAGCCTCTATAGTTACACAGCCAAAGGTTTTTTATGATTTAAACGAGGCTTTAAGCCAGCAGGAACCGGTGTATTACCTTAATATACGCCAGCAAAACTATTATAGCCTTAGCCCAGAAATAGGCCATTTGCATACACTGAAGTTTATTAATGCTATGAAAAACAAAATAGCATACTTGCCCGAGGAACTGGGCCAGCTGCAGAAGCTCCAGGAAATAATTTTAAGAGAAAATGAGCTATATGAGCTATCTCCTTCTTTTTTTAAGCTCTCCAGCCTGCAAGTTGCAGACCTTAGCCATAACCGCCTGGCCAGCCTTCCCGGTAGCTTTGTTAAGCTTCAGGCTTTGCAGGTGTTGCACCTTCATGAAAACAGGATCAGAACTATTTCCGGGCAGCTGTATAAAATGCATGCTCTAAGGTTACTTAATTTATCGTACAACCATATAGAAAACCTGCCGGCTGATATTGGCAGATTGCCCGCCTTAAGCAACCTGATGCTATCGCACAACCACTTGCGCGAGGTACCTTACTCCTTGTTTACCGCCAAATCGCTTAATAGCTTAGCGCTTGATTTTAACCAGCTTAGCCATATACCAACCTCTGTAGGGCAGGCGCATCACTTAAAGGTGTTATTGCTTGGCCACAATCAGCTAACAGAACTTCCGGAACATATTACCAGGCTAAAAAACCTTGAACTTCTTGATATAAGCTTTAACCAGCTTACTGCCTTACCGGCGCAACTACAACATTTAACCTCGTTGCGTACCCTGCTGCTTACCGGCAACCCCTTAGCAGAGGCCGAGCAACAGCGCATTAAAAAAGCCCTGCCTAATACGTTTATAGCTTTTTAGCCCTCTTACAGAAACCATTTAGCTACCTGTTGATAAGCAATGCCGACAATACGATTATTTAACGATAACTTATTTTTTGCTTAACATATACACGGCTCAAAAACAATACTTTTATAATATAGAAATGGATGGCCCAAAACAAAACCGGGGTACCAAAAGCCACAGAAGCCTATGGGATTACTGTACTTTTTATTTGCCTTCTTCAGAAGGCTATTATCATTTAAACTGAGCTATTACTACAAACAACATGTTTACGTTAAGTAACAAAGCGCATAAAGTTCTGATTGTAGATGATGAACCTGACATTGTAGAATTGCTGCAATATACTTTTGTAAAAAGCGGGTACGATGTAAGAACTGCCACTAGTGGCAAAAGCGCAATACATATATTTGAAGAGTTTGCCCCTCACCTGGTTATACTAGATGTAATGATGCCCGAGATGGATGGTATCGAGGCCTGCCGGCAAATAAGGGAGCTTCCAAAAGGAAAGAAAACCTTTATTCTGTTTTTAACAGCCCGCTCGGAAGAGTTTGCCGAAAAAGCAGCTTTTGATATGGGAGCAGATGCCTATATTACCAAACCAATAAAGCCCAGAGCCCTGCTTAGCCGTACAGCTGCTATTTTTAAGCGGCTTAGCGCTGCCACAAGCTTAAGTGCAGAAGTTATTATAGGCGATCTTACCATAAACAGAAGTAATTACATTGTAGTACAGGGTGCCGAAAAAAAGATTTTACCTAAAAAAGAGTTTGAGCTGCTTTATTTCTTTGCACAAAACCCTAATACCGTTTTTAGCCGCGAAGAGCTGCTTGATAAGCTTTGGGGTACTGATGTATATGTATTGGCCCGTACCGTAGATGTACACATGAGCAAACTACGCGATAAAATTGGCGAGCAGTATATTAAAACCATTAAAGGCATAGGCTATAAGTTTGAGGTTCCTGCCTAGTAGCACCATCCTTATTTAATTAAATAAAAAGAGCTTGCCGGTTTAACCGGCAAGCTCTTTTTATTTGATGCATATATTAGCGAATTCTATATGATACCCCTACTTGGAAACTGGTACCAATTTTAAAACCTTCTGCTACATACGTTTGGTTATTAAAGTACTGTGTTTTCCTGATTTCTGCATTAAGCAGGTTGCGTGCTGTAAACGAGGCCTGAAAGTACCTGCCCAGGTCTTTTGTAATTTTGTAATTAAGCATCGGCACAGACTCCTCGTACACATCTGGGGTAGCAGCCATTGCAATCTGGTAAAGCCTGCGGCCGGCCATATTAAAGCTTAGTGTAGATTCCAGACCAGCCTGTGCACTCTGGTAGGTTAACATCGCATTTATAATATAAGGCGACTGCCCCTGAAATGGCCTGGTAGTTTGGTTATAGCTTGGATCTACTGTTTGAGAGGCCTGAAGCTCACCAGGATTGATAGGAGCAGAAGAATGAATAAGCGTAAAGTTAGATGACACAAAGAAATTGTTCATAACAGGTGCAATGAAGCCTAAGCCTTTACGAAACTCAAACTCCACTCCTGCTACCTCTGCCTTGTCAATATTGATCCAGGTAAACTCCGGGATAGTGGCCTGTGGTATATAAGCATATACTATAGGATCTGTAAAACGCTTGTAGTAAGCACTAACAGCGATCATGTCTTCTGGTTTGGGATAAACCTCCCAACGCAGGTCATAATTCTGGATAAGGGTTCTGTTAAGGTCTGGGTTACCCACTTCAAAAAAGCCTCTCCTGTTATCAAACCTAACAAAAGGAGATATTTCGCGCAGGTTAGGCCTGGCCAGGGTCTGTGAGGCTGCTACGCGCAGGTTAGATTTGGGGCTTAGTGCATATACCACATTTAAAGATGGCAAAATATCCCACTCATTAATGTTGCCATTAGCAACAGACTCATCCCTGCTCTGGGTAAATACCTGGGTACCCTCCACCCGTATACCACCTACAACTTTAATTTTGGGGGTAAGGTTAAAAATACCCATAGCATAAGCTGCCGGTATTGTTTGGCGGCCTGTATAAAAGTTTTTGTTGTTTACCTGGTTTATATAGTAGTAACCTGGTACGTATCTGCTAACCTGCCCGTCTCCATTCATGAGGGTATCTACTATACCAAAGTTTTGTGGTGAAAACAGGGCATTAAAGTCTCCATTAAAATTTGGAAAGCGGATATTAGCAGGCACCTGGGTATTATTGAGCTGGAACCTATATTCTTCAAAATCTCTATCGGTATTATTGTAGTAGCCTCCTATTTTAACCTGGTTTTGCTTATTGGCAGTAACCGGTATAGTAACATCTACTTTAAATTGCTGCTGGTTATCGGTAAGTTTTCTAAAAAAGTGAAAAGGCGGGGCAAACTCTGCATTGTTTATGTTGTAAGCAGTTTCTGTAGTTGAGCCCAGGTAGTTGCCATCCTCATCGTATTTCTCTGCCTCCTGCGGAAAGCTAATATAAGCAAAATAGCTAAGGGGATCTATATGGGTGTTTTTATTAACACCACCGCTCCAGTCAACAGTAGCATTAAATAGCGAAGGTAATATGTGCTTGCCATTCAGCTGCAAAGACCTTAACTGCCTTTGGGTATACTCTATTACATTGGTATGATAGGTTGCCTCGCTGTTGGATATTTGCCCAATCCAGCTACCCGATTGTTGAGTGGCACCTTTATCGGCATCGTTGCTAAAAATTACAGTAGACCCAAGGGTGTGGTTTTGATGCAGCTTGTACGATACGTTTGCAAAAGCTCCTGCTTGGGTACTTTCTATACTTCTGTTCTCTCTCAGATCCTGGTAAGTAAATAAGGTAGGATTGGTTGTATTTATATAGGTGGTAAGTATTCCGTTTTCGTAGTGCGTAAAATTTTTATTAAAATTTGCTCCAACGGTATAACCAAAGTCTCTGCCAAACAACTGCCTTGTATTACCAACTGAAAAGTTTAAACCAGTGTTTAAGGGAGCTCTTTTCTGCACAGGCACAAACTGGAGGCTTAAGTCTCTGGCCGAGCGATGCATAATGTTTCTTAACTCATCGTATTCTGAAGATGGGTTGCGGGCGTACAGGTAAGAGATCTGGCTCAGGTGCTGGCGGGCCTCTTCTGTTTTAAGATAATCTGGCAGGGCACGAGTGCCATCATCAAAGCCTAGCCAGTCGTACTGGCCGCCTGTATGGGTATTAAAGTTACGGTTTAGAGACGATTGGGTATTGTAAGATGTAACAGCCGATAGGGAAACATTAAATTTATCGGGGAATGCTTTTGTACTTACGTTAAGGTTACCACCGGCAAAGCTGCCCGGCTGGTCTGGGGTAAATGTTTTTGAGGTAATGATGTTATCAATAATGCTGGAAGGGATCAGGTCCATACTGGAACTGTTCCGATAGGGATCGCTGCTGGCCATATTCAGGCCGTTAAGCTGTGTCATAGAATAACGGTCACCCAGGCCCCTCATCACTAAATATTTACCATCTTCTACACTGGCACCACTTATCTGTTTCATAGACTCTGCAGCATTGGTAGTTCCGGTACGGCCAATTTGCTGGGCAGAGATACCATCCTGTACTGCAAAAGCTTTTTTCTGCATAGAAAGCAAAGAGGCATCCGTATCTTTAAGCATGGTAGCGCTAACAACCACTTCACTAAGCGCAATACTTTCATTTTCAAGCAATAAATCCAGCTGGGTGGTAGCATTTTCTTTAACTACTATACCTGTAATGGTTTGCTTCTGGTACGATACATAGGTACAGATAAGATTATATGTACCCGGAGCAAGTTTTATAGAGTATCGCCCTTCCATATCTGTAGTAGTACCGTGCGAAGTGCCTTCCAATAACAAACTAGCACCTATCAGCTCCTCGCCAGATGCCTTATCTACTACTTTACCGGCTATAGCTCCCATCTGGGCATAACTCATAGTAGTGCTTACCAATAAAAGTGCTGCAATAATTAACTTCTGTAGTGTGTATCTGATTTTCATTGTACTGTTTGATTATGCATGAAGGTAAGCCCTGCAGGAGAGCTTACCTTTTTTGCTTTTAGCGCTTTATAAGTATATTATTCAATTACCAATTTTTGTGTATAGGTTTGGGCTGCATCTGTTAACTTAAGGATGTAAATTCCTTTTTTGATATCTAATACATTTAGCTCAAACTCACCTGATTTTTGAATGGCATTGGCCGACACAGATTTTACTACCTGACCCTGTAAGGTTATAAGCTCTATGCCCGATACCTTACCGGAAGGAAGCGCAATGCTTACTGTACTAGTAGCAGGGTTTGGATAAATGGACAGGCGCTGTACAGATTGGTTTTTAGCAAGCAAGCCGGTTACCGTAGAAAGATGCCCGTTTGCAGAAAGGGCAGTCCAGCCGTTTAACCAGAATTCTGAAGCGTTTGCACTAAAGGCTCCCTTATAATTTACAGCAGTAAAAAACGGATCGTTTGCCGGGTAAGCAGCCATTGCTGTGCTATAAGCCGGTCCACCTTGTGTTGGCCTGGGATCCAGCACTCCGTTCTGGGTTCTGCTAACTCCCCTCAAGCCCGGGTTCTGGAAAAGATTGGCGTTGGTAGTCAGGTGGTTTATAAGAAACTCTGCCGATGGCTCGTCTGCACCGCTTGTAATTCTAACAAGGCTTGCATTAATGGCATTTACACCTGTATTTTGAATATTCCAGAACAGGTTATTTTTAATGGTAAGCTCACCGGCTCTAAGTCTTGCATAAGCATCGGTAGTAGTGTTGTTGGCCTTATCCTGTACCTCAAGGGCTTTTCCTTTCATTTCAGTCATAATACTGTTGGCCATTGTGCCGGCTGTACCTGCCCTGAAAAGGAAACCTACCGGGTTAGCCGCTGCCGCAGACATACCACTACCAATGTGGGTAATATTATATACAGTTGGGTTAGAGGCTGGTGCTACATCATCGGGGGTTGAGCCATCCAGCTCATAGCCTGCATCTGCTATATCGGGCCTTTGTATAGAGAACCAGAACTGGCCTTTACCTGTATAGGTCTCATCCCAATCATAGCTATCATCTTCAGCAAAAGCTACCACAGCATGCTTAAGGTTTACAGAGCCACCAAAAAACTCAATTCCATCATCAGAGTTAGCATAAACTTCAATATACTCAAGTGTGGTGCCGCTGCCTACAGCACCAAGGCTCAGGCCGTTTAGCTCACTACCAGAGGTAAGCTCCCTGCCTCCATGGCGAATAGAACAGTACCTCATTACACCAGAGTTATCGTTATTTATAGCTTGCCCTGCGGGCGCACCATATAAAGCACGGGTTTCGGTAGAGGGTATCCCTTCTAATACAACTTCGTTAGAACCATTTTTTACTGTAAAGGCTCGGCCTAACAGTGCAAGGCCGCCCCATAAGGCATTATCGTTTGGGCCAAGATCATTGGGGTTGTCTACATCATCGGCCTGGGCAGTAAAAATGATAGGCTCTGCAGCAGTGCCTTCTGCCATAATTTTACCTCCTCTTGAAATGATCAATGCTGAAGGGTTTCCTACATCTGCCCTGGGGGTAAATTTTATAACTGTGCCTGCCTCAATATTAAGTGTGGCACCATTTTCAACAAATACTAATCCATCTAAAAGGTATACATTATTCTTAGTCCAGTTTACTGTTTGGCCGGGGGCTATGCTGGCATCAGTAATATTTACTACAGGTCTGCTTGCAGGCTGTGCATAGGCATAAAGCGAAAGTACGGCTGCAGATAAAGAAAGTAAAAATTTTTTCATCAGTAAATGAGTGTTTAGGATTAACACTGCAAAAGTAGATTTGCAGTGTAACATAGGGGTTAAGGGCACTTTATGCTTCTATTAAGTATCAGCAGTATAACCAGCCTCTATGTTAAGTCACTTATACTTATGTTAACTCTATGTTAAAACACCTTTTTCTTTTGTGCCTGTGCTGTAGCTAAAATCCACTTGCTGTCAGGGTATATATCTTTTAATAGGTCTTGCCATTGTCCAATTTTAAAATTGCCTCGTATATAAAAATTTTGAGATCTAATGCTTAAGCCAGATGCGTATGAAATGTAGAATTTACTTCTCCCTAGTTTTACTTTTTGTGTTTACCTCTCCCCTGTTTGCCCAGGAGTACTGGCAGCAGGAAACTAATTATACCATAAGAGTTCGTTTGGATGATGAGCAGCACATGCTTCATGCCGAAGAAGAAATAGAGTACATTAACCACTCGCCTGCGACATTGGAGTTTATTTGGTTCCACCTGTGGCCTAATTCCTATAGTAGCCGCAAAACGGCCTTTGCAAGGCAACAGCTTCAAAACCATAACAATAAATTTTACTTTGCCAGCCCCGATCGCAGAGGCTACATTGATAGCCTTGACTTTAAGGTAAACGGTGTAAAAGCCCGTACAGAACCTCATCCGGAGCACCCGGATATTGTGAAGCTGATTTTACCGGCACCATTGGCCAGCGGTAGCCGTATTAGCATCTCTACTCCTTTCCGGGTAAAGCTACCAGATTCTTTTTCGCGCCTTGGGCACGCCGGGCAATCATACCAGATTACCCAATGGTACCCTAAACCAGCCGTTTATGACCGCGATGGCTGGCACCCCATGCCTTACCTGGACCAGGGAGAGTTTTATTCTGAGTTCGGAAGGTTTGATGTAAGCATTACCCTACCAGCCAACTATGTAGTGGGTGCCACGGGAGATCTGCAGAATGAAGAGGAGATGCAATGGCTGGAAGAAAAAGCCCGCCAGACTGCTGCACTTACCGAGTACCCAACCAGCATGGAAACACCGCCTTCTGACTCCAGAAGCAAAACCCTGCGCTATGTGCAGGATCGTGTGCACGATTTTGCCTGGTTTGCCGATAAGCGCTATAATGTTTTGAAAGGTGAGGTTAACCTGCCCCACTCTGGCAGAAAAGTAAATACATGGGTTATGTTTTTAAACGCTGGAGCCCGTTACTGGAAAGATGCTATTCCCTATGTAAACCAGGCTATACATTATTACTCGCTCTGGAATGGCGATTATCCTTACAACCACGCTACGGCAGTAGATGGAGCGCTCGCTGCAGGCGGAGGTATGGAATACCCTACTATTACAGTAATTGGCAATGTAAGCTCTGCTTCTACGCTTGAAACCGTAATTGTACATGAAATAGGCCATAACTGGTTTTATGGCATACTGGGTACCAACGAGCGCTTACACCCCTGGATGGACGAAGGACTTAATACCCTCAATGAACTACGCTATACACAAACACTTTATCCCGATCGTAAACTGGTAGATGTACCCGAACGCATTGCCCGTATAGCAGGCATAGAGAACCTGCCACAACGTAAACAGTATGAACTTGCCTATTTGTTAGCAGCTCGCCATGGTATAGACCAGCCTATGGAGCTGCCTGCCGATGAATATACAGTGCTTAACTATGCAGCCATTGTATACTCAAAAACCGGTATTGTTTTTAACCATGTGCGCCACTACCTGGGCGATGAGCAATTTGATGCTGTTATGCGGAAGTACTTTGAAACCTGGAAGTTTAAACATCCCCGGCCGGAAGACCTGAGAAGAGTGTTTGAACAGGAAACCGGCAAAAACTGGAGCTGGTTATTTGATGAGCTTATTCCTACAGCCAATACTATTAATTATAGTATCCAGGAGGTGCCCAGCCGGGATGGTAGCAACATGACGGTAAGTGTTACCAACCTGGGCAATGTGCCAGCCCCTTTTTCTGTATCGGGCATTAAAAATGACCAGATTATACGCACTACCTGGTTTGAGGGCTTTGGAGGAGATAGTACATTTATATTTGAAGGTAATGATTATGATTTTTTACTGATAGATGCTTATGAAGTAATGCCCGATATAAACCGTGGTAACCATTTACTGGACTTGCGCAGAAGAAGGGATGGCGGAAATTTTAAACCTTTTCAGCTCAAATTTTTCCCAAGCTTAGAAAACCCTCGCAGAAACCAGGTTTTTGTTATACCCGCCCTTGGTGCCAATACTACCGATAAGTTTATGGCTGGGCTTGCCTTGTTCAACAGCACTGCACCAGGCAAACCTTATAGTTTTGTAGCAATGCCAATGTATAGCTTTGGCCGTAATGCCTTAACAGGCATGCTCAACGTTAACTTTAGCTTTTTTCCGGCCAGGGCATTCAGGCAGGTAGCCTTTGGAGGGCAGTTTGAGGCATTTGCCGGTTATGCCAAGGCCGAACCCAGGGCAACATTTACAATTATGCCCCGGCACTTGAAATTTAGCCCTGTACAAAAAGTAACACTCCGGCATACGTATATTACAGCACGTACCAGTTTGCTGCCTGTGTATCGTTTTGAAGAGGGTGGCATTATACCACCCAGCAACAATTATGGCATTACTTCGCTGGAGTATGATGTAAGCCAGAGAAATGCCTTGAGGGAGTGGCGCATTAACCTGGCCGCCCGTAACAAGGGCAGAGATTTTACCCTCCTGAATCTTGAAGCAGGGTATAATGTGCATTACTCACGCAAAAACGAGATCAGGCTAAGAACATTTGGCGGCAGCTTTGTACATAATGCCAATGTGCAACAGCCTTTTCGCCTGGGCATAAGCGGTAGCATGGATTTTCTGGCCGAGCGGATAATGCTGGACCGTGCCATGATTTCCAGCTTATATACTGGTTTTGAAAAACAGCGTATTGCAGACCATGGTGGATTCAGGGCTCAAACATACGCGTTCAGTAGCCAATGGCTTGTAGCAGCCAATGCAGATATAGACATTCCTGCTGTACCCTTCTCTGTATATTTTGACGCAGGCTATATACCCGATGGCAACGGTCAGCTTTTAACAGGCACGGGGCTTAATATACCGGTACTAGGTCGTTACCTGGTTTTTCATCTTCCCATTGCAGGAAGTAATTACCAAAACCAACTTCCAGCCAATTGGGTAGATTTCAGAAGGAATGTCAGGTTTACACTACGCTTACATGAGCTAAACCCATACAGGCTGTTAGAAGATAATATACTCCGTTAGTTTTATAACAATAAAGCCATTACGATAGTAGTATAGTACTGCATAGCAACGCCCTATGCAGTACTATACTATTTTAATATATCTATCTATACAGCAGCCAGAACACTTGTACTTACAACATCTTGAATATGAAAAATTATCTTAAGCCCTCCTCTCCTTTTAGGGTACCTACCACAGACAATAAACTGATAGAAGAGTTTTTTGGAAAAGCCTCTACAGAAAACAGTCAGTTTAGTGTAGCCCATATGGTAGCACCACCCCATTGGGCTGAACCTTACCAGAACCCGGAATTTGATGAAATTACCATTATGGTACGGGGACGCAAGCGTATTGAAGTAGATGGCGATACTATTGAGCTTTCTGCCGGCGAAACCATATTGATCCGTAAAGGAGCGCGGGTTCGCTACTCAAACCCCTTTAATGAAGAAAACGAATACTGGTCGGTTTGTATACCTGCATTTAGCATAGACCATGTACATCGCGAAGCCTAAGTTTTTATTAAACACCCTACCTTTATGCCTGCATTTACATACCGCTCTACCCAAAAAGAAATAATGGACGACCTTGCCTTTGGCGGAGCCGAAATGGACCAGGCCCTTCAGGAGCTTGAGTTTATTAACCAATGGTTGGGAGGCAATACACTTACTACCAAAGGACTTAGCGAAATTATCAGTAAAAGCCCGCTGCGGGGTAAAACACTAAAGGTGGCAGATTTAGGTTGTGGCAGTGGCGATATGTTGCGTATGGTTGCCCGGTGGGGCCGCAAGCAAAGCATACCCCTAACACTTACCGGTATAGATGCCAATGCTTATATACTGGAGGTAGCCCGTAAAAAAAGCACATCTTATCCTGAGATAGGCTATGCACAATTAAATATCTTTTCTGATGCTTTTAAAAGTATACAGTGGGATGTGGTAATGGCAACCCTTTTTACCCACCATTTTACTGACAAGGAGTTGATTGATATGTTGAATAACTTAAAACACCAGGCTCGTAAGGCAATTTTAATCAATGATCTTCACCGGCATCCATTTGCTTACCATTCTATACACTGGCTAACCCGCTTCTTTTCAAAATCATACATGGTAAAAAATGATGCCAAGCTTTCTGTACTCAGATCCTTTTCCAGGGCCGACTGGCAACGTATACTGCAGGCTGCAGGCATTACTAATTACTCTATAACCTGGTGCTGGGCATTTAGATGGAAAGTTATCGTCTGGACAGACAACACTACCCATGTTTAACTTCCTGCTATGATAAAACTGTACTTACAATATACCCTTGTTACTGTTAGTATTTTACTTTTTCTGTCATCATGCGGTACTACCCGCCGCATTTCCGACTTACCCCTTACAGATAGTAAACATTGCACCAAAGCCCTGGAAAAAACCTTTGGCAGCTATCGGCCTAAGTCTTTTGATGAGGAAAGTATACATGAGCGCCTGCATGACACATACTCTGATGAAAGCCTGCACATTGCCCATGCAATAGATATACTGGATGAACTTAAAGAGCTTGACTCCCTGCAAAGGCTAGACAGTACCTCTCTAGAAATACGGGTAAAAGAACTGGAGCTAATTAACTACATTACCAATACCATTTATATCTCGTCTTTTGAAATAGAAAGCCTTGCTGCTGCCCTGGGCTGTGAAGAAGAAAGAGCCAGCCAGATTGCTGACTATTTAGAAAGGCAGGAAAGCCAAAGGGACCGCCGGCTTACCGCTGCCGCTATTTCCATGTCTGCTCTTTCAAGTATTTCAACAGGTGTTTTTTTGTTTCTGCCTCCCTCTTACTGGGACGACATTATTGGCATTAGCACAGGTATTATCGGGGGTAGCCTTAGTGTACGCTCTATGATGATAGATAGCAAAGTACGGTTTGAGCATCCGGATAACCTTTTAGAAGAAATCTGGAGCGGACCCGACTATTCTACTTTATTTCCACCTTCTGTATGGTATTATTTTACTGAGCCATTCTTTAGTGCATTAGAGAGTAATACAATCCGCGAATCGCTCATTAAGCGCTGGAAAGAGTTTCAGGCATTGAGCCCTGCAGGAAGCTCTGATGAGGAATACGAAAAACTATTTTTTGCTGAAGGGGGCGTATATACTACAAGCCAATTACGCACCCGTGCCGATATGCTTGACCAGACAGAACTCGAAGTAAACCTTATGCTCAACCATTTGCAGCGCCTGCTGCGGGAGTTTTTTAATACCACCAAACAAAAGTAAACACGCAGAGTTACCTATGTATGAAGGTGTTATTAACAGGAGCAAACGGATACATTGGTAAAAGGCTGCTACCGATGCTGATACAGGAAGGCCATACCGTGTATTGCCTGGTGCGCGACAAAAGGCGTTTTAACCTGCTACCCCACCTGGCTGCACAAGTAGAAATTGTAGAAGCAGACCTACTTTCTGCAGATACCCTCAAACAACTGCCAAACGATATTGATGCAGCCTATTACCTGGTACATTCGCTGGGTAATACCTATAAAAACTTTGGTAGCCAGGAGGCATTGGCAGCTACTAACTTTGCTACTTACCTGGCTCGCAGCACTACCAAACAGGTTATATATTTGAGTGGCATTACCAACGATAACAACCTGTCAGAGCATTTATCTTCACGTTTGCAGGTAGAAAACATTCTACGACAGGCGGGTGTACCCCTTACAGTGCTGCGTGCTGCTATTATTATTGGTTCTGGCAGTGCCTCTTTTGAAATTATCAGGGACCTTGTAGAGAAGCTTCCTTTTATGATAACCCCAAAATGGGTAAACAGCCTCTGCCAGCCTATTGCTATACGCGATGTAATTACCTATCTGCAACGTGTGCTGTTGCTTGAGCCTTCCTTTAACAAGGTTTTTGATATTGGCGGGCCTGATATTTTAACCTACAAGCAAATGATGCTTCAATATGCAGAGGTGCGCCAGCTTCGCAGAAAGCTTATCGAAGTACCTTTCTTTTCACCACATTTATCTTCGTACTGGCTTTACTTTGTGACCAACACTACTTATTTACTGGCGCGCAACCTGGTAGATAGTATGAAAAACGAAGTAATTGTTCAACACAAAGGCATAGAACAGCTTATTCCTGTTTCATTGATTCCTTATAAGGAAGCGGTAAGGCTGGCTTTCAGGCGTATAGAACAGAATGAAGTTGTATCCAGCTGGAAAGATGCTGTTGCCAGTGGCATTTTACAGAAAAATTACTTTCACATACATGTACCTGAATGGGGCTGTTTAAAAGACCAGCGTACTATTACCTTTTCGCATAATCCAGACCTTGTACTTCAAAATATATGGCGTATTGGTGGGCAGCAAGGCTGGTATTACCTAAATGGACTTTGGAAGATAAGAGGGTTTATAGATAAGATTATTGGTGGGGTGGGCTTGCGCAGAGGCAGGCGCAGTGAAGAAGATCTTACTCCGGGAGACGCACTGGATTTCTGGCGGGTACTGGTAGCTGATAAAGCAGCCAGGAGGTTAGTGCTTTTTGCCGAAATGAAGCTGCCAGGCGATGCCTGGTTAGAATTTAAAATTGAAGGCGGTGCAAATAACACCCACACTCTTGTACAAACAGCTACTTTTCGCCCTAAAGGATTAGCCGGGCGTGCTTACTGGTATAGCCTGGTTCCTATACATCATTTTATATTTAAAGGGATGGTTAAAAGAATTGCACAATTTCAATAAACCATCCTATTTTGAGCAACCTTACGTGCTAATTTACGTCCTATTATAACGCAGCAGCACAGTTTTAAAATCCTTATTTTATAGCTGTACTGCTGCATTTCTCTATCGTTTTTCTTACGATACCAATCTGCTGCGCAGAATTTTTCCTGACATTTTTTATTAACCTTAACTGCTCTAGTTATGAAACAACCCTTTACTTCAACTTTTTTTAGCCGGTTTATTAGCATAGTTAGTTGTTGTGTACTCCTTCTGAGCACCTCAGTTGCTGTATATGCTCAAACTGATTTTATGCTTACTTTTTTTGACCCTGCCCGTATTTATGCCAATGGCGATAATGATGGTGGCGTTCCGGATTATCGTGAAACAATATATGGAAACCAGCCCGACTCTTTAACCCGCTACCGCTGGGTAAACAATGCCTGGGCTCCCCATTATGGTGAGCGAATTATGTATAACGGTGCCGGCCAGATTAGTTCTGCCGTTTATACAGACCTTACCAATACCATGTTTGTTTCCAGGCTCAGAGAAACTAAAACCTATAATGAGGCAAGACGCTTTTTAACCTCAACAATAGCGGTCTGGCGTAATGGTGCCTGGCAGGATACATTACGCACTACCTTTAATTATAATGCTCAAAACTGGGTTTCGGAGCAGGAAAGATCACACAGACCGGCCGGTGCTACGGATTGGGTACGCCAAAGCTCTACTTTGTATGAGTATGAAAATAATGCACGTGACCTGCTGGCGCAATATACCATCCGCAACTGGCGTAACGGAAACTATGTAAATTTTTACCGTGGCACATACCAGTATGAAGAAGGAAATACTTCTGTATCGGTATTAAGCGAACAAGAATGGGTTGCTGCTGAAGGCCAGGAAGGAGGAGAATGGAGAAATATAGCAGTAACCAATTACACATTTAATGAAGCAGGTGAATGGACTACAGCTGTTACATCGCGCCGCAACAATGCCGGTGAACTTACTCCTCAAAGCCGCATTATCAATGCAGAATGGCACAACTATCCCAACAGGCAGCTATCGTACTGGATTGAACAGGATATGGTTAATGGTGCATGGCAGATTTCTGAAACAGGCCGAATTGCATATGCCAACAATGGTGGCACTACTACCTCTATAGGCACTTATGCTAACGGAGTGCTTGCAGACTCTACAAGGGAAGCGGTTACTTTTAACAGCATGGGTTTATATACCGGCACCCGTGTTCAGCGATACCTGGCCGAAGCCTGGGTTACCACTGCTGATACTGTAAATACACTTACCTATAACACAGGTAATGAGCCCACTGATGGCTCCCGGCTTACAGAGCGGGTTACCCAAATTTACAACCCTACCACCAACCAGTTAACTAATGCACGCAGAGTAGAGCTGTTCTATGTTACAACATCTACGGAGGCACCACTTGCGCTAAATAATAGTATTGAGGTCTACCCTAACCCAAGTACAGATGTAGCTTCGGTACGCTTCTCTTTATCGCAGCCAGCTAAAGTTAGTATACAGCTGTATGATGTTACAGGCCGTATGGTAAAAGAAATAGCAGAAAGCAATATGAGCAGTGGCGAGCACCGGTTTAGTATCAACACAGGAGCACTGATACAGGGCGTATACTTGCTGCGTGTAAACAGCAATGACCAGTCGCAGGTTAAGCGAGTAGTAGTAGCTCACTAACCAATAATATTTATACAAAAATAAAGGCTGTTGCATGTGTAGCAGCCTTTATTTTTTATGGAGCTGTTTAATATAAAAATAGTATAACAGCTATATTGATACAAAACATTTTGATTCTAATAAGAAGTTTTAAAGAACACTCCGGGCTTATCTGTAGTTAATATCCTATGCACGATGTTATAATTATTGGGGGCGGTCTTGCAGGTTTAGTAAATGCCTTACGGCTATCGCAGCAGGGCCTGGATGTAGTACTTATTGAAAAAAAGCAATACCCTTTTCATAAAGTATGCGGAGAGTATGTTTCTAATGAAGTACTACCCTATTTAACTTCTATAGGTGCAGATCCTTCTCTGTTAAAACCAGCCAATATAACCCGTTTTGCCTATAGCTCACCTTCGGGTAGTTATTTTGAAGCACCACTGGATTTGGGAGGCTTTGGTATAAGTCGTTATAGCCTGGATCATTACCTGTTTACAATAGCTCAAAAGGCTGGCACTAATTTTAGGCTACAAAATACTGTTACAGATGTACAGTTTAAAAACAATCATTTTGTAATTAGCTTGCAAACAGGCGAATTGTTGCAGGCACGGATTGTAATAGGCTCATTTGGCAAACGTACCCGCCTGGATAAAGAGCTGAACAGGGACTTTATAAATAAACGCTCCCCTTATGTTGGTGTAAAGCACCATGTAAAAACTGATTTTCCCCGCGACTTGATTGCACTTCATAATTTTGACCATGGGTATTGTGGCATTGTAGGTATTGAAGATGATAAAACATGCCTTTGTTATCTGACCACACGCAGCAATGTGCGTAAGGCCGGCTCAATTGAAAAAATGGAAAGTACCATACTTGCTAAAAATCCTTTTTTAAATGAGGTATGGCAAGCTTCTACCTTTCTATATGAGCGGCCAGAAGTAATCAATGAGGTTTCTTTCGCTCCTAAAAAGGCTGTAGAAAATCATATAATAATGTCTGGTGATGCCGCCGGGCTTATTACACCTCTCTGCGGTAATGGAATGGCTATGGCTATTCATTCTGCTAAAATTTTATCAGACCTGCTTTTGCAGTTTTTTGCAAACACACTGGACAGGCCTCAGCTGGAACATCTGTACCAACAGCAGTGGAATAATGCCTTTGCTTCAAGATTACGTACCGGCCGGACTATTCAAGCCTTTTTTGGTAATACCATTCTTTCGGAGCTAGCTTTTATCGTACTAAGTAAATCAAAAAAGCTGACCCGGGTGCTTATGAGTAAAACACATGGATCAGCTTTTTAATGCCTGTTATTTTTTTACTTAGAGGCTGTAGGCGAGATTCCGTCTTCTACAATTTCAACCTCTACCCTTTTATTTTTATAGGCGAGTGGGTTATTACGCTCATATAATGGTGATTTTCCTCCCCAGCCTTTAATATCAACCCGATCAGCACTTATTCCATGGTACAGCAAATAGTACATGATAGACTCTGCCCTGTATTTTGATAGCTGTGCCGCAGAGCCATACGACTCTTTATTTTTAGCTGAAACGTTAAAGAAGTTGTTATCATCTGCTTCCAGCTTTACTATCTTACCCAACGAGTTTCCATTGGTATGCCCATGTAACCTTATTTTTACTTTCTCATTTTCTTTCATGAGATCCAGCAAGCTTTCCAGCTCATACTTAGAAATAGGAAGCATTACAGAAGCATCATCATAAAAGAATACATTGTACATTACTACAACATCTTTTTTCTTGTATCGCTCCAGGTCAAAACGTATTACAATGGTATCTTCTACCATGCTTGTAAAAGATCTTGTAGAGTCGTTTAGAATGTTATTGAAGTTAAGTACAAAATCCTGCTTACGGTAACCGAAGGTTTCGCATAAAAATATTTTCTGAGAGCTTTCATCGGCATTAACTGTAATAGGAGCTACTTTATTAGAAGGCAGTTTCTCAAATCGCTTTGGGTTACGGCCGTCTATCATTTTAAGGGTAGTGGTTACAGGCTTTCCATTGGCTTCGTTAACTACATGCATAAACATGTAATAGGTTTTGCCGGGAGTAAGCTTGTTTTTATCTTCTGCCGTTCCAGCTGTTGCCTTGCCATGTGTTCTGGTTGGTACATTAACTTTTTCAACTCCCGGCGCAGGTGCGTTATTGCTTGTTTTTGTAGCAGGCTCTGCTGCTTTTTTAACAGGCTCATTTGCAGTTACGCTCTTTGTAGCTGTAGATGCTGGCTGGCTGGTGCTTACCGGCACTTTATCTGCAGAAGCAACTCCAGCATTTTTTTCGGCAGGCGTAGCGGGCTGTGCATTCTGCTTTACCGGCGTAGCAGGAGGCGTATTGGAAACCAAAGCTTGTGTACCTGCTGGCTTGGGAGCAGCTACAGCACCAGTACTGGTTTTTTCGGCTACGGTATTTGTTTGTGTAGTAGAAGTAACAGGCTTTGTAGCAACTGCCTCCTGGTTTATATTTTTTTGTACTGTAGAAACGTCTTGGCTCAATGTGCTTTCATCCTGTGCATATCTTCTCTTTACCCTAAGCTTCTGCCCTATTTCTATATGGTAAGAAGTAAGGTTATTCAACTCCATTAGTTCTTCTACAGTCATACCATAAGCTTTAGAAGTTGAGTATACTGTATTTTGAGGCTCCACTGTATAATACTCTTCACCTTCGCGCAAAGGCAGCACTTTGTACCTTGGCTTAGTGTTTTTCTTCTGTGTGGTAGCTACAGTAAATTCTCTTGTTGTTTCTTCTTCTTCAACAACGGTAGCTGCAACAGGCTCTTCGCTTACTTGGGCATAGGTTTGTAACTCTCCTTCACCTCCGCTACAGGTCGAAAAGCTTATATCATAGCCTTTACCCTCTTCTTTACGGTTATCAATTACCAGGTAATAAACTTCTCTTGGATTTACCGCAATAGCTTTACTAAATGTAAACTCAGAATTGGTAGATTCTATCGCATTAGAGGCTTCGCAAGATAAACCGGTCATTGAGCCTGTATATTCGCTGTTAATGGCCATGTTACCTCTTAAAGGCTTAATGTTGCCATTCTTTACATCAGCTGCAAAGTTGCGGTTAGTATACTTAAAGAGTAGAAAGTTATAATCTTCATTTTCATCTTTAGGCACAATAGAAAAAGAGAGCATAGTATTATCTGATAAAGAATCAGGTATACTAAACCTGTACCAGTTACTGTTGCTTTCGCTGTTAAATAAAGAAGGGTCTTCTAACTGTGTAGGATCTATTTCCAGAATATCACCATAACCAGTATTCGCTTTGTCTGTTGAATAGCCCTGTAGTTTAATTTCTACAGCAGTTTTAATATCACTGTTAAAAACGGGAGGCTTCTCTTTAACCTCTTTGGTAGCACAAGCTCCGGCAAAGAGCGCTAAAGCAGCAAGCAAGTAATAGTTTTTAGTTTTAAGCATCATGATGGTAAAATTCTGGCATTCCGAACAAGTATCCTTTTTAAAAAATTAAAGCAGAAAACAATTCTTAAAAGTTGTAAGCGCACCAAGTAATGGCTTTCGAACTTCAAATTTAAAAAATTATTAATTTGAAAAGCATTTTTGGTTTAAACTTTAGATTTCAAGCCTTTAAATATTTGAAATCCCTATGTCAGGTTTACACTTCATATTTAAAGTACTTATGTTTTCTTGTATTTATTTGATGTATACCGGCTTTATAACAAGTTTAGTAAATTGAAAACTAGGCGTTTACAAATATGTATAAAATTAAACACTTAAAACTATTTTATAATACCCCTGTTATGCAAAAAACTTAATCTAGTATCAAATATTAGTATAAACTATCAAATTTTAAATGTTACTGTAAATATACAAATATTTAATACAAATTGCTAAAAGCTAATTATTTGACAGAATATTTTAAAAGTATTCAAGAGGATAAGGTTGTTAGTTTCTTTTTCTGGATTTATTAAACACTAAAACCTTGTTCATGTAATATTTAATCCATTATCAGCTAAGCACATAGTACAACAAATACTTTGGCAAATAGCCAATCGCATAAATATGGACTATTATTTGTTAGGGTGATAGCCTACCTTTATGCCAAATTGTAAAGCAGCTCTTTATGAACTTAGTTATTGATGCTGGCAACACTGCACTAAAAGCAGGCTTGTTTTTAAATAAGCAACTGTTATCATATTATAGTAACCTTACTGATGAGGCTTTAGAACAGCTTGTTTCTGAAAATCCTATACAGAACGTTATTATATCTTCGGTAGCCAGGCAAGATTCTTACAACGGTTTGTTTTCTGAGGGTATAAAGGTATTTAATTTAACTCATGCCTTGCCGGTTCCTGTAGAGGTAGCCTACCATACTCCCCATACCTTAGGAGCAGACCGGCTTGCTTCAGCAGCAGGCGCACATGCACTTGCGCCTGATAAACATAAACTTGTTATTGATGCCGGCTCCTGTATAACCTATGATTATACAGATGCACAAGGCATATATCATGGGGGTAACATTTGCCCTGGGCTTAACATGCGTTTTAAAGCCTTACATACTTTTACGGCACGCTTGCCGTTACTTCAAAAATCAGACAATGTGCCTTTGATCGGTACCGACACTACTACCTCTATACAGAGCGGTGTTATACATGGAATAGTTGCCGAGCTTAACGGAATGATCTCTACCTATCAGGAGAAAATTCCGGAACTCTCTATCTTTCTGTGCGGAGGCGATGCTGATTTTTTTGAAAGTAAAATAAAAGCACACATATTTGTGGTTCCACACTTAGTACTGATAGGACTAAACAGCATCTTGGATTATAATGTATCAAAAACTTAAGCTCGCTGCGGCAGCCGTTTTTTTATTGTTTCACACCCAACAATTAAAGGCACAAACAATCAGCAACACTCCTTATTCCAGGTTTGGTATTGGAGAGATTAATCCGGAAGGGTTTGTCAGGAACATAGGTATGGGCAACACTGGGGTTGCATCTCCCAGTAACGAATTTGTAAATATAATAAACCCAGCCCTGCTTTATTATAACAGGCTTACCACCTTTGAGGCTGGCCTTGATGGTAGCGCCAGGATACTTAGCGATAACAATGCAACCAGGCGCTCTGGCAACATAAACCTTGGCTACCTTGCTTTTGCTTTTCCTGTACATCGTAAAGCTACTGTAACTGCGGCCCTACGCCCTTACAGTGGTATGAACTACGGCATCTTATATACCGGTAGGGTAACCGGCGATCAAAATACGCAGGTAAACTATATTCTTAATGGTAGCGGAGGTACAAACCAAGCGCTTTTAGGAACAGGAATAGAACTTTTCAAAGGTTTCTCCGTAGGTGTACAGGGTTCCTACCTCTTTGGTACGCTGGTAAACGAATCTGCTGCTGCTTTATATCCAACCGTTGATAATGCACTGACGGTTCGTAGTTCCAGCACCCGCATTAATGATTATCTTTTAAAAGGAGGTCTTTCGTACAGAAGGGCAATTATTGATAGGGAGAATTTTATGGATGATGTTTTTCTTAATATAGGTGCTACCTATGAGAGAGCAGGTGGCTCGCAGGCATCCCTTACCCGTTCTATTAGCCAGCGCCTTGCCGATGGCACACCACTTTATACAGATTCTACTTTTCAACAATCCCTAAACGGGCAAATACAAATACCAGCGGCTTACCGCTTTGGTCTTAGCTTTGACCGTCCTTATCATTGGACAATTGCTGCAGATGTATCTGCCCAAGATTGGACCCTTTACAGAGACTTCAGATCGGAAACCAATTTTACCAACCTGTTATCGGTTGGTGTTGGTGGCGAATGGATACCCAATATTAATGCTTTAGGCTCAGGCTTTGGCGATTATATGTCTCGTGCTACTTACAGAGCAGGTTTTAACTACACCCAAACCCCTCTTTTAGTAAATAACAGACAGGTAAACGACTTTGGCATCAATTTTGGCTTCTCTTTTCCAGTAAACAGAAACCTTTCAACCATTAACCTCGGATTAACTCTCGGTCAGAGAGGTACAACGGCTGATAACCTGGTTCGCGAACAGTACGTCAGGTTTAAGTTTGGTTTTACCTTTAGCGACAGATGGTTTGTAAGAGGAAAAATTGATTAACACTATGAAACGATTTAGCACACTACTACTAGGTCTTGTTCTGGGCTCTTTTAGCCTGGTTCATGCGCAGGGGGGTAACTTTAACTGGCCGGCAGGAAAAGAATCTGCTGCTATGGAAAAGTGGACTCTTATGAGCGATGATGTAAAAAATAATAATTTTAAAGGAGCAAGGCCTCACTTTGTTTGGCTTTTGCAGAATGCTCCTAATGTTAACCCTGGTTTGTACATAAAGGGTGGCCAGATCTATGAAGCGTTAGCAAATACCCCCGGCACACCTCCTCAAAGAGTTGCTGGCTTACAGGATACTTTATTATTGATCCATGACTGGCGCATACAACATTTTAATGATGAGGCAAATGTGTTAAACCGTAAAGGTATGTATGCATATCCTTTCCTGATCAACCGCAACCCTGCACCTATTGATCAGCTGCATACTTTATATGCCCGCATTCTGGAGCTTAACCCTACTTCTACGCTGTTCCCATCAAATGCCCTGTCGTACATGGATTTGATGTGTCGCCAGAAAACAGCTGGTAAGCTTAACGATCAGCAGGTATTGGCCGGGTATGAGAAAATTGACCAGGCTTATGCTGCCAACATTGCAAAAGGCAACCAGGTAGAAGCCTGGAACCAGGTTAAAACAGAAGTTGACAGGCTATTAGCCAGCTGCGTAACGATTGATTGCCAGTTTGTAAAAAACAATATG
>FPIC01031151.1_pt1 | contig 48586 bp, 38 predicted proteins | sample 1504481 | NCBI WGS metagenome assembly FPIC01 (sample SAMEA4475357, study PRJEB15587) | soil metagenome | biome: Soil; feature: Field | place: India | collected 2015-03-11 | depth 0 m
GTAGGCGGCCAGGTTGGCCAGTTCCTGGTGTTCGCCATATCGCTTAAGCGGAATACGCTGCAAAGGGTCTAGCTTTTTAGCAAGGTCGGCAGGGAAGAGGCGGCTCCACGCACCTTCTGTTGGGAAGGGCCCGGGGGCTATTGCATTGGAGCGTATGCCGTATTTGGCCCATTCTGCTGCCAGGGAGCGGGTCATGGCCAGTACGCCAGCTTTGGCACAGGCCGATGGTACCACGTAGCCAGAGCCAGTCCATGCATACGTTGTAACTATGTTTAAAACTGTGCCGGGCTGTTTGTGCTCAATCCAGTCTTTACCAAAAGCCAGGGTAAAGTTGTAACTACCTCTCAGTACTATGTCAACAATAATATCAAATGCTTTATGAGAAAGGCGCTCGGTAGGGCTAATAAAGTTGCCTGCTGCATTGTTTACCAGCACATCTACCTGCCCGAAGCGTTCTTTTGCCTGCTTTAATACTTGCTCTACTTCATCGTAATTGCGGGCATCGCAGGCCACTGGTAACACCTTGCCCCCGGTTTCTGCTTCAAGCTCCTGGGCAGTAGCCTGCAGTACATCCAGTTTACGGCTTGCAATAACCAGGTTAGCTCCCAACTCCAGGAAATATTTGCCCATTGAACGGCCTAACCCGGTGCCGCCCCCGGTTACCAGTATAGTTTTACCCTTCAGGGCGCCTTCTTTTAACATTGGTTCTTTGTACATAAACAAGATGGTTTGTATGGTTGATTTGGATTGGTTGTATATTTAATGCCTTATTTTTTAAGGCCTATGCTTGAAAAACAAACAATTATGGCTTTTTTCTTTCATGCCTGAAAGCTACCGTTCAAAAATATTAATTTAACCAAAGGTAAATAAATTTGAATAACTATTATTTTTGTCTTTGCAATTTATGCCTTGTTGGTTCCAGCACAACATCCTGGCTTTTCCAATCCCTTTTGTAAGCCAGTGCCGGTTTCAGCATGATCAGTATAGTTAATACAAACCATGTTTTTTATATGAAGATGACCCCATTTTTAAAGCCAGCACTGTACACCATGCTGTTGGCTGGTACGCTTAGTAGCTGTGTTACCCGCAAAAAGTATGATGACCTTACTGCTCACAAAGTGCAGATTGAGGCCGAACGTAATGAATTTGAAACCCGCCTTACCGCAGCAAGAGCCGAATTAGACCGTTATAGCAAGCTTACTGCAGACCTGAGCTCTGAAAACGGACGTCTTAAAAATGATACTACCCAGTTGGGCGTATCGTATCGCAAGTCGCAGGCGCTGTACAAAGATTTAAATGCTACTTACGAAAAGCTGCTTACCAACCATAACCGCCTTCTTTCCAACAGTGCAGCAGAAGCCAGCAAATTAGGCCAGGACCTGGCAACCCGCGAAAGAGAGTTGCTGGCTATTGAGAAGAGCTTGCAGGAGACCCGTTCTGCCAACCAGCGCCTTTCTGAAGACCTGGCCACCCGGGAGCAACGTGTAAAAGAGCTTGAAAAGGTACTTGCCGATAAAGAAAAAGCTGTTAATGCCTTGAGAGCCAAGGTGAGTGGCGCATTGCTTAACTTTAAAGAAAAAGACCTGACTGTAAATGTAAAAAATGGCAAGGTTTACGTGTCACTTTCTGAGCAGTTGTTATTTAAGTCTGGTAGCCATGCTGTAGATAAGGCAGGGCTTGAGGCTATTAAAAAACTGGCCCAGGTGCTGAAGGAGTCGGATGATATTTCGGTAGTGGTGGAAGGCCATACGGATGATGTACCTTTACGTAGCAGCACTGGCATGGCTGATAACTGGGATCTGAGTGTATTGCGTGCTACTTCTATCATCAGAACCCTTACGGCTGAAGGTGTGAATGGAGTTAAGCTTACTGCAGCTGGCCGTGGCGAAAACTCACCCCTGGACCCTGCCAAAACCACAGAAGCCCGTCAGAAAAACCGCAGAACCGAAATCATCCTAACTCCAAAGCTAGACGAGCTTTTCCAGATACTTGATAATTAAATTTTTGAGGAGTCAGGAGGACAGGAGTCAAGAGACTGGAGGAATGTAGTAAAGTGAAAAGAGGCTGTTTCTTAATTGAAACAGCCTCTTTTTTATATTTTGAAGTTCTCCTGACCTCCTTTCTCCTGTATTCCTGCTTCCTTTCAAGCATTCTTTTACTCAGTCACTTAGTGACTTATCCCATCTATCGCTTGCCTTAAGTCTTCAATCAAGTCCTCGGCATCTTCAATACCTACGCTCAGGCGGATAAGGGTATCTTTAAGTCCATTCTTTAAGCGCTCTTCGGCTGGTATGCTGGCATGGGTCATGGTGGCAGGGTGGGTGCAAAGTGACTCTACACCGCCCAGCGACTCGGCCAGGGCAAACAAGCGAATGTTTTCCATTACATGGATGGCATCTTCCATATGATCGCCTTTGAGGCTAAAAGAAACAATGCCTCCAAAATCGCGCATCTGGCTGCGGGCAGTAGCGTGGTTAGGGTGGTTTTCAAAGCCTGGCCAGTATACTTTTGATACTTTAGGGTGTGCTGCCAGGTACTCGGCAATGGCCCTGCCGTTTTCGCAATGGCGTTGCATGCGGATATGCAGGGTTTTCAAGCCTCTTAAAATCAGGAAACAATCCTGAGGGCCAGGGATTGCACCGCAGGCATTTTGTATAAAGGCAAGGCGCTGTTGTAACTCATCATCATTAACGATAAGGGCACCCATTACTACATCAGAGTGGCCAGCCATGTATTTGGTTAGCGAATGCATCACAATATCTGCACCCATATCGAGTGGGTTTTGCAGGTAAGGTGTAGCAAAGGTATTGTCTACAGCCAGTAACAAGTTGTGTTTTTTAGCCACTGCAGCCGCTGCTTTAATATCAATGATATTTAATAGCGGGTTGGTAGGAGTTTCTATCCAAAGCAACTTAGTGTTGGCGCTAATGGCTTTTTCTGCATGCTCCATGGTGTTCATAGGCACAAATGTAAATTTGATGCCATAGGCTGCATATACTTTGGTGAAAATACGGTAAGTGCCACCATATAAATCGTTGGTAGTTATTACCTCATCGCCAGGTTTTAAAAGTCTGATAACTGCATCTGTAGCAGCCATGCCCGATGAAAAACAAAGGCCATGCTTGCCATTTTCAAGAGCGGCAATGCTCTGCTGCAGGGCTGTGCGGGTAGGGTTGTGTGTACGTGAGTACTCATATCCTTTGTGCTGCCCCGGAGAGGTTTGTACATAAGTAGAAGTTTGAAAAATAGGCGTCATAATAGCACCGGTGCCAGGGTCGGGGTGCACGCCTGCGTGTATTGCTTTGGTTCCGAATTTCATAGAATACAATTAGTATGGTAATTGGCTTTTGTATTCAAAGAAAGCAAAATTTTAGCCGTATGCCAATTACCGTATGGGGAGAGGTACAAATGCAAAAAGGCTGCCCTTATCAGGCAGCCTTTTCTATATCCTTTTTTGCCCGGAGGCCTGTGTGTATGTAGTTGTTTCCGTAGCTAACAAGTTACAAACACGGGTAAAGTCTATGACTAGCAATAATTATTATTATTCGTCTTCGCTTACCAGTTGCACCTGGTTCTGGAAAGCCAGAGAAATCATTTTAATGCGTAGTTTCAGAATCTCTGCGCGCTCACCCTGAAAGTAAGTGTTTACTGAGTTCTGGAAATGCTCTGTAATGCGCTTGAATTGTTTTTCGCTTAAGCCTTGCATGGAAAGATGCTTAGGGAAAGGTCTGCCTGCAAATTTGCCTGCTTTAAAAAGTATTGCCGACCAGAATTTGCACATGGCCGGTACATTTTCGCCCCAATTAATATGAGAAAAATAAGGAGAAATATGCTCATCCTTCTGTAATGCCTTAGAGAAAGTATCTACTACTTTCTTTACGTCCTCTTCGTTAGTTATATCTTTAATCATAGACTTTTAAGGGTAATACGGTTTAAAATTAGGATATATATAATGTTATCAGATACTACGGGGTTCTGCTATAGACGAAAACAACGTGCTAAAGTTTCAATCTGGAAGCAATTTTTTTTAACGCTTACCCTGTTATGCGAATATGCTGCAAGGGTTTGTGTTATGGCGCTTTCAAATATATAACTTTATTGTTTATTAAAACATAAAAAGTATAAAAAAAAATATTCGTGGTCAGGTAATAAAGTTTATATTCGTTTACTCAAATATTCATATGTTTAGCCTGTTGTGTGGTTGTGTAGGGTTTAAGTAGCTGTTTGTTAGTGGCTTAGATAAGTAAGTGTGTTGTTTGGGCGGGAAGTAAGTTAGTGGCAGAACTTATTTTAAATTTAGTTGATTGGTGTATTTGATAAAGGGAGTAAACACTAATTAAAGGCGCATTTTCATTAAGAAAATCAGGTGGAATTAAGCATACTCTTATGCCTTGCAGATAATTAAGTTGCTTAAGCAGTTATGGTTTTTTAGGTTTGGCGGTTGCTGCTTTAAAGAGAGTGTGTTGTAACAGGTACAAAGCTTAATAGCCAGGTAAGCGCAGAGCAGGATTTTTTGTGTTACACTTAAATGTAGTACCCAAAACAGGAATTGTTTAAACTTTGCTATTGTTATGATATGCGATCTATTTAAGGCGTGGCAATACCATGCTGTAGCCTTTTAAATTTATTATCTTTGCCACCATAATGATTACCACGACTACTACACTTAAAGATATTCGTAAGCTTTCGCTAAACGAGTTAAAGCAATTTTTCATTGAAAAAGGAGATAAAGCCTTTCGGGCCAAGCAGGTATATGAATGGCTCTGGAAAAAGTCTGCCCGCAGTTTTGATGAAATGACCAACCTTTCGGTTGCTACCCGCCAGATGCTTAATGAGCATTTTGCCATTAACGCTGTATCGGTAGATAAAAAGCAGGTAAGTTCTGACAGAACTATTAAGTCTGCGTTTCGCCTCTATGATCATAACATAGTAGAAGGTGTGCTTATCCCGACAGAAGACCGTATGACAGCCTGTGTATCATCGCAAGTGGGGTGCTCGCTTACCTGTAAGTTTTGTGCTACTGGCTATATGGAGCGCAAGCGCAACCTGGATGCTGCCGAAATTTATGACCAGGTTGTTCTGATAAAGGAGCAGGCTGAGCAACATTACCAGATACCCCTTACCAACATTGTTTATATGGGTATGGGAGAGCCTTTGCTTAATTATGCCAATATGCTGAAGTCGGTAGAGTATATTACTTCACCGGAAGGGCTTAATATGTCGCCTAAGCGTATAACAGTTTCTACGGCTGGTATAGCCAAGATGATCAAAAAATTAGGCGATGATGAAGTAAAGTTTAACCTGGCTTTATCGCTGCATGCGGCTAACGATACAAAGCGTAACCAGATCATGCCCATTAACGAAAGCAATACGCTGGAGGCGCTTCGTGAGGCTTTGCAGTATTTTTACCAGAAAACCGGCAATAAAATAACCTTAGAGTATATTGTATTTTACAATTTTAACGATACCCTGCAGGATGCCGAAGAGTTGTACCGGTTTACCAAATACTTTCCGTGTAAGGTAAATATTATAGAATATAACCCTATTGCTGAGGCTTCTTTTGTTAATACAGAAGAAGATAAGCTGGAAAACTTCCGCCAGTACCTTGAGAAAAAAGGAGTAATTGTAAATGTAAGAAGAAGCCGGGGTAAGGATATTGATGCTGCCTGCGGACAACTGGCTGTGAAAGAGCAGAAATGAATTTTCTAGCTCATTATTATACCGGCCAGCCTGTTGATGATCCATACCGTGCGCTGGGCCTGATCCTTCCGGATCTGGCCCGGCAGCACCATAAGGGGCTCCGTTTCCGGGAGTCTGTTATTTTTGAGGCTTCTCACCCTGTAAGCAGCCAACCTTCTTTGCAGGCTTTGCATAGTGGTGTGCATAGCCATCATAAAGCCGATCATTTGTTTCATGATTCCGCATTTTTTAAAGAATCTACCTTTTTGCTTTACCAGGCCCTTAAGCAGTATCCATTTAAGGTACTGATAAAACACCTTCCTTTTTTTGCACACATAAGCCTGGAACTGCTGATTGACCGCCTGCTGATACAGGACTATCCCGATATGCTGGGGCAGTTTTACAACCACCTTACCCAGGCAGAGAAAGAGCCTTTAACAATGTATTTTGAGAGCTTTGGCCATGCAGTACATACAGAAGGATTCTGGCGTTTTCTGCAGCTTTTTGTAAGCAACAGGTACCTGCAGCATTATTCCGATAACGAGCACCTGGCTTTTGCGCTGAGCAGGGTATACCAGCGGGCTACAGGAGTGGATATTGCACCAGACGGCCCTCTGCTGGAGGCGTATCTGGATGAGGCTGAAGTACTTTTAAGAGAAAACTACCATGCTGCCTTTATAGTACAACTATAAATAGGCTGTATTACGCTTTTTTAATGAAAAGGTAATGTTTGCTTAATTCAATTTTATAGTGGTTTAGCTACATTGCAGGCGTAAAAGTCTGTAAATATTGGATTAGTAAAGCAGATTTAACACTATCTTAACATTAGCGTCCTAAACTTAGCCTAGCTTTGCATAGTACATTATGACAGTTATGCCCAAATCAAAGAAAAAGGCTGAAAGGTCTTTCGCAGATACAGCACTAAGTCCGGGGCGCCTCAGGCTTACCAACATCCTAATTAAAAAAGAAAAAAACTTTCTTGTTTTTATTGCTGCCGCTTTCCTGATAGCAGGTATAGTTTACCCTTACCCGGGTATAGCCATGTGGGTGGGTTTTGCTTTTGCCGGCTATTCTGCCATTGCCAACGATAGTATACAAACCATTGGTACTTTTATAGCCTCTAACGAAGATAAAAAATGGTGGCACTTATGGCTGTACATAGGCTCCATCTTTGTGGTTACCGTTTTTGTAAGCTGGTATTTATTTAATGGTGATGTAAGTAGCCAGCGCCTTACTACAAAAGGCTTTTCGCAGGCGCCTACATCTTTTGCTTTTTTACAGATTGCAGCCCCTATTGTATTGCTTGTGCTAACCCGCCTTCGGATGCCGGTTTCCACTACTTTCCTGCTGCTTAGCTCATTTACGACCAAGTCTGATGCTGTTTTCAGTGTAATCATGAAGAGTATGTCAGGCTATGTTATTGCCTTTTTGGTTGCTTTGTTTGTGTGGTTTGCTTTTCATAATGCCATATCAAAGCTATTGAAAGGAAAGCCCAACCCCGCCTGGACGGCCGTGCAATGGGTAGCCAGTGGAGCGCTTTGGTCGGTATGGATACAGCAGGATGCTGCCAACATTGCCATTTACCTGCCCCGCAGCCTGAGCTTGGTTGAGTTTTTGATTTTTGCCGGTTATATTTTCTTTGGATTGGGTATCTTGTTCTACCTGAAAGGTGATAAGATCCAGAAGGTAATTAAAGAGAAAACAGAAGTGGCAGATGTACGCGCAGCTACATTGATCGATTTTATTTATGCTATTATCCTTATTGTTTTCCAGAATATCAGCACTATACCGATGAGTACCACCTGGGTATTTATAGGTTTATTAGGCGGGCGAGAACTGGGAATGGCCATAAGCCGCAGGCACAAGAAAAGCACAAGCCTGCCCAGAACCTGGGGCCTTATCAGGCGCGACCTGGGCCTTGCCACTATAGGCCTGCTTATTTCTATTATCCTGGCGGTGGCAGTTAACCCTGCTATACAGCAGGAATTTAAGCAATTGTTCTTTTAACGATAAGCACTCACTACTTATAAGCCTCTTTGCAATATGCAAAGAGGCTTTTTTTATAGTGTTACCGAAAGGATTGAGTAAAAAAAGTATATTTTATTAAGAATTTAACGTAGTGATATATAACTTTGAATGTCCTTAAAGCGCTATGAAGCCTTTACAAAGAGGATAGGGTATATCTGCCTGGTACTTATGCAAATAAGTATTTGTTACAATTATTAAAACACCTCAACACATGTCTGACAAAACTAAAATTACAGTAGCCTACGGTGACGGCATTGGACCCGAAATCATGGAGGCTACACTCAAAATACTCGAAGCTGCCGGTGCAAGGCTGGAGTATGATGTTATTGAAATTGGAGAGAAAGTGTATCTGCAGGGCGTAAGTGCCGGCATCAGACCAGAAGCATGGGACTCTCTGAGGTCTACTAAGGTGTTTTTAAAAGCTCCTATTACTACTCCGCAGGGAGGGGGCTTTAAAAGTCTTAACGTTACAACCCGTAAATCGCTGGGCTTGTATGCAAACGTTAGACCGGTTCAGTCTTTTCAGCCTTATATTGCTACAAAGCACCCTTACATGGACATGGTAATTGTTCGTGAAAATGAGGAAGATTTGTATGCAGGTATTGAGCACCAGCAAACTACAGATGTAGTGCAGGCACTTAAGCTGATCAGCCGTCCGGGTTGTGAAAAAATTATCCGTTATGCATTTGAGTATGCCCGCATATACGGCCGTAAAAAAGTAACCTGCTTCACGAAAGATAATATTATGAAGCTGGCGGATGGTTTGTTCCGCAAAGTATTTAATGAAATTGCTGCCGAGTATCCTGAAATTGAAAATGAGCACTGGATCATTGACATAGGTTCTGCGTTGATTGCTGACTCTCCGGAGCGTTTCGATGTAATTGTTACCCTGAACCTGTACGGTGATATAATTTCTGATATTGCTGCCCAGATTGCGGGCTCTGTAGGCCTTGGTGGCTCTGCCAACATTGGTGAGCAGTGCGCAATGTTTGAGGCCATTCATGGCTCTGCACCGACTATTGCAGGGCAGGGCATTGCAAACCCATCTGGATTGCTGAATGGTGCTATTATGATGCTTGTGCACATAAACCAGCCTGATGTTGCTGAGAAAATACATAATGCTTGGCTATGCACCCTTGAAGATGGCATCCATACAGGAGACATCTATAAAGAAGGTAGCAGCAAGCAGAAGGTAGGTACCCAGGAGTTTGCTGATGCTGTAATTGAGCGTTTAGGCTGCAAGCCTTCGCACTTTAAGTCGGTAACGTATGCTGCGGGTACTGAAGAGAACCGCATCCGTTTCCAGCAGTTTAAGCGTGTTGATAAAAAGAAGGAACTGGTAGGTGTGGATGTATTCCTTGACTGGAAAGAAGGCAGCTCTAATGACCTTGGCTACAGCCTGGCACAGGTAAAATCAGAAGGTGTATTCTTAAAGATGATTACCAACCGTGGTGTTAAAGTTTGGCCGGATGGAATGCCGGAAACCTTCTGTACCGACCATTGGAGATGCCGCTTTGTAACCCAGCCAGACCTTACTGCTATTACTTATGATAAAGTATTATCGCTTTTGACTAAAATAACAGATGCAGGCTTTGAGGTTATTAAAACAGAAAACCTCTACTCTTTTGATGGAGTAAAAGGCTACTCACTGGGCCAGGGCGAATAAGGCTTAACCTGTATAAAAACAAAGAAAGTCCGGAGGAATACTCCGGACTTTCTTTGTTTTTATAGTAGCTGATTGTTAAGGAAGCGCTACTTCCATTTTGCCTTCATTGCTTAAAAGCATTTCACGAAGCATTGTTTTGTAGGTTTCAATGCCTGCATATAGATCAGAAATGCCAAGCCTCTCGTTAGGGCCATGTACAGCCTCCAGCAAATCGCGCGATACCACAATAGGCATAATACCAAATACCGGTATTTTTTTAGCTCTGAAATAATTGTTATCGGTTGTAGCCGGGAAAAGAATAGGCATTACTTCGGCCCCTGGATGTACCGATTTTATAGCCTTTTCCATAGCATAGTAAAACTTGTCGGGCTTACTGGGCATTGCCTCGGGGCTCTGGTCAACTACAGTAACTTTAAAGCGAGGTTCAAACAAGCCGGTTTTTATATGATTGATAAATTTTTTACGATTCGTGCCGGGCAACAAGCGGCAGTCCAGGTAAACAGTAGCCTTACTGGAAATCTGGTTGGGTGGCCCGGGAGGGTTGTAAATATTGGTTACAATTACCGTGTTGCTTACAAGCGAATTAAGATAAGGCTCTTGTGTAAAGTATTTTTTAACAAAAGGCCTTAGAAAGGGGCTATGAATGTTGCGTAAAGCAAAGCCTTTTACTCCGCCTTCCAGGTGGCCTAATTGTTTAAACATGGTTTTGTTCGTTTTATTGAACTCCATTTTGGCTTTCACATTATTAAGCTTATACAAGGCCTTAAGCATAGCCTTGTTGGCATATTGATCGGGTGGAGCGGCACCGTGGCCGTTAGAAGGTACCTTAAGCTCCAGTTTTAACCACAGGTTGCTTTTTTCGGCTATAGAAACCCCAAAAATCTGCTGTTCTGGCTTTGAGGGTACCACATCGGTCAAGCCTGAGCCGCCTTCTCCAAAAATAACAGCTGCGTTAAGCTCTTCCAGGTGAAAATCTGCAATTAGTTTAGAGCCGCTTACCCCGCCGGTTTCTTCGCCAGATACCGAAAGCAAGGTAACATTATAAGGTAAGGATTGGTGTTTAGCCAGGTTTACATAGTCCAGCATGGCCATTAGTTGCATTACTCCCTGGCCTTTGCAATCTATAGCGCCACGGCCCCAGATATGGGTGCTGTCAATAGTGCCGCTAAAGGGAGCATGGCTCCAGTCTGCTTCATCCCCACCCGGCACTACATCAATATGATGCAGTAAAACAATATTGGGTTTTACATTATTGAGCGGATAAAGTGAGGCGGCAAAATTATAGCTGGAGTCGCTATCGTTAAAAACACGAACGTATAAACCTTTTTCACGGCAGTAATTAGCAATAAAACGGCCGGCTTCTCCTTCGTTGCCACTAATGGAAGCTATTTGCAGGTAATTACTAAGCAGTTGCTCGGGACTTTCGATATTTACATTATACAGGGTTGGCGCCAGCGCAGCTTGTTGGGCTTTAACGGGAGCAATGTGTGCTCCAAAACAAAGGCAAAGCCCCAATGTATAATATAGTATTTCCCTTTTAAGCTGCTTGATCATTTTGTATCATTCGTCACTAACCGGCACATAAATAATTACTTAACTATACGAACTAACTAAGTATATAGTATAAGCAATATACACGATGTAAAGTTTAACAAGTAAGAAAATTTATGCCAGTAGTGTAAAATTGCACAAAAATCCACTTTACTTCGATTATACGACTTTTTTCTGATAAGTGGCTAGTTATGTATGATATAGCATTAAATTATTTGTCATTTACAATGCGGCCATCCCGCATCTCGATGGTGCGGTCGCTCATGCGGGCCAGTTCTGCATTATGAGTAACAATAACAAAGGTCTGGTCCAGCTCATTGCGCAGGTTAAAAAAGAGCTGGTGCAGTTCTTCTGCATTTTTTGAATCCAGGTTACCGCTGGGCTCATCGGCAAAAATAATAGAAGGAGAGTTGATCAGGGCGCGGGCCACAGCAGTGCGCTGCTGTTCGCCTCCTGACATTTCAGAAGGCTTATGATCCAGGCGATGGCCCAGGCCCAGCAGCTTAAGAAGCTCTACAGCACGTTTTTGCACTACTGCATCCTCTCGCTCGCCCAGGTAGCCTGGTATACACACATTTTCGAAAGCCGTAAACTCGGGCAGCAGGTTATGGAACTGAAAAATAAAGCCAATGTGCTCGTTGCGAAAACGGGCCAGAGGTTTTTCGCGCAGGGTAGTCAATACCTCATTCCGGACCTCAAGCGTACCGGTATCGGGGCGGTCTAAAGTGCCTAAAATATGTAGTAAAGTGCTCTTCCCGGCACCGGAAGCACCTACTATAGCAACAATTTCTTTCTTTTCTACCTTTATATCAATCCCTTTCAGAACCTGCAGGGAACCGTATGCTTTGGTAATGTTACGGGCTTCGAGCATTGCTTTTTTGTGGTAAAGATAATCCTTAATTTGAAAATATGCCCCAAACCTCCTACATTCGTGCATCAAAACAATATTCCGGAATGAACATACACGAATATCAAGCGAAAGAGACTTTAAAAAGTTACGGTGTACGCATCCAGGAAGGTATCGTTGCAGATACTCCTGAAGACGCAGTTGAGGCAGCCAAAAAGCTTAATGCCCAGACAGGCACCGAATGGTATGTGGTAAAAGCACAGATTCATGCCGGCGGCCGCGGCAAAGGTGGCGGGGTAAAACTTGCTAAAAACCTTGACCAGGTAAAAGAGCATGCATCCAACATTATTGGTATGCAGCTGGTAACTCACCAGACAGGCCCTGAAGGTAAAAAAGTAAACAAAGTTCTTATTGCTGAAGATGTGTACTACCCAGGTGCATCTGAGCCTAAAGAATATTACCTGAGTATCTTGCTGGACCGTGCCAAAGCCTGCAATGTAATTATGGCCAGCACCGAAGGTGGTATGGACATTGAAGAAGTTGCTGAACATAGCCCAGAGAAGATCATTAAAGAATGGATCGACCCACGTGTTGGTCTTCAGGCTTTCCAGGCCCGTAAGGTTGCATTTGCATTAGGTTTGCAAGGCAATGCCTTTAAAGAGATGGTTAAGTTTATTGAAGCCCTTTACAGAGCTTACGTAGAAACCGACTCTTCTATGTTTGAGATCAACCCTGTGTTGAAAACCTCTGACGATAAAATTCTTGCGGTTGATGCAAAAGTAAACCTGGATGATAACGCATTGTACCGTCAGAAAGGACTTGCTGAAATGAGAGACCTTACTGAGGAAGATCCTATGGAAGTAGAAGCTTCTGAGCAAGGCCTGAACTATGTAAAGCTGGATGGTAACGTAGGCTGTATGGTAAACGGTGCAGGTCTGGCAATGGCTACTATGGATGTAATTAAGCTTTCTGGTGGCGAGCCTGCCAACTTCCTTGATGTAGGAGGTAGCGCTAATGCTAAGACCGTAGAAGCCGGCTTTAGAATTATCCTGAAAGACCCGAACGTAAAGGCAATCCTGATCAACGTATTTGGTGGTATTGTTCGTTGCGACCGTGTTGCTAATGGTGTGGTAGAAGCTTACAAAAACATTGGTGATATTAACATCCCGATCATTGTTCGTTTGCAAGGTACCAATGCAGAAGCTGGCGCTAAGATTATTGAAGAGTCTGGCCTGAAAGTATTCCCGGCTATTTTGCTGAAGGATGCTGCACAGAAAGTAACAGAAGTTCTGGCATAATATTAGCCTCTTACTTTTGCGGTAAGGCTTGATTTAAGGCGCCTGTAAATTTTTACAGCAATATTAAATAAAGCGGGTAAACATAAAAAAGTAAAGAAATGTTGCTTTTTGTTTTACCTAAACCAAGAAAGCCTTATATAAAAGAAAGAACTTAAAAAAAAGAGTAAGTTTTTTTCCAAAAGGCGTTTACCTTTTTACAGCGAAAAGTATATATCAGTACATAACACACAATTTATTCATAAACCTGTTTAAATATCTTACTAAGAAAATGCCCGCTAATTTAGCGGGCATTTTCTTTTTACAGGCTTTATAGTTTATTGTGTTTTATACAGGATCCACATCAACCACAAAGCAGAGGTTTTTCAGGCTTTTATCTCCTTCCAGGTGGCTTATTTCTTTCCAGAGCATCTCTTTTACCGCTTTTATGTTAATTTTCTGGCGATCGAGCTTGATCATGATTTCCTGCAGGTTCTGGTTGCGGATTTTATCTATTAACGGGGCCTGGGGGCCCAGCACCCTGCTTTTACCAAGGTGGCGTACCAGCACATTTGCTAAAATCTGGGCACCTTTGGTACATATGTCTTTATCTTCGCATTTTGCAGTAATACAGATAAGCCTGGTAAAGGGTGGGTAGTGGTAGTTTTCCCGCTCGTGTATCTCTTCCTGATATAGCCCTGCATAATCGCTTTGTATAATCTTTTGAAGGATAGGTTGCTTTGGGTTACCAGTTTGTATTATTACACGTCCTTTCTTGGCCCTGCGCCCTGCACGGCCACTCACCTGGGTAATCATCTGGAAGGTACGCTCGTGCGAGCGAAAATCCGGAAAATGCAGCATCCGGTCTGCATCAAAAATGCCTACCAGGCTCACATGGTCAAAGTCCAGCCCCTTACTTACCATTTGGGTTCCTACCAGCACATCAATTCTACGCTCTTCAAAATCAGAAATAATATTCTGGTAGCTGTTTTTGCTACGGGTGGTATCTAAGTCCATACGTTGGGCCCGTACCTCAGGGATAAGCAGTTTTAGCTCTTCTTCCAGCTTCTCGGTACCAAAGCCCATGGTCTTAATACGGTTGGAGGTGCACTCGGGGCACTCTGTAGCAAGTGGTTCTGTATGGCCACAGTAATGGCAGCGTAACTCATGGCTATACATGTGGTAGGTAAGGCTTACCGCACACTGGTGGCAGCGGGGTATCCAGTCGCACTCCTGGCAGGAAAGGTAAGGGGAGTAGCCCCTGCGGTTCTGGAAAAGAATAGCCTGTTCTTTGTTTTTAAGTGTAGCAGAAAGCTCATTAAGCAGTACAGATGAAAACTCGCTTTTCATGGTTTTCATTTTGCGCTCGTAGCGGGTATCTACAAGAATCATTTCGGGCAGTTGGGCTTCGCCAAAACGTTCGGTCATTTCTACCAGGCCCCAACGGCTGGTTTGTGCCTGGTAATAGGTATCAATAGAGGGTGTGGCTGAGCCCAGCAGGGTTTTGGCTTTATGCAGGTTGGCCAGCATAATAGCGGTATCGCGGGCATGGTAGCGGGGGGCCGGGTCTATTTGTTTATACGAAGGCTCATGTTCTTCATCAACAATTATAAGCCCCAGGTTATCAAAAGGTAAAAAGATAGAAGAGCGTACCCCTACAATAAAGGAAAACTGCCCGGTTACCAGGCCTTTCCAGACTTCTACACGTTCATTATCCGAGAATTTGGAGTGGTATATGCCCATAGTACCCCCAAATACCTTTTGCATGCGGGCTACAATCTGGGTGGTAAGTGCAATTTCGGGCAGCATAAGCAATACCTGAGAGCCCCCTTCCAGTACCTTTTTAATAAGGTCTATATATACCTCTGTTTTGCCACTTCCGGTAATGCCATGCAGCAGGGTTACGTCCTTATGCTGGAAGCTTTCCATTATCTTGTTGCGTGCCTGTAGTTGCGAGGTGGTTAGGTTAATATGCATGCCCGAGGCAGCGGCAGAAGTATCAAAGCGCGATACGATCTGATCAAACTCTACCAGTATGCCGTTCTTGATAAGCGTTTGTACAGAAGATGATGATACTTCATCTTCCTGGCAAAGTAATTTTTTTTCTGCGCCACGATCGTTCAAGGCAGGGTCGCGGTGTACAGGTACCAGTTGCAGGTATTTAATAAGGCAGGTAAGCTGTTTGGGCGTTTTTTCGAGCCTCGAAAATATGTATTCCAGGCTATCTTCAGATAGAGAAAGTGCAGGGTTTATTTTTACCTTACGAACCGTTTTGGGCTTGTATTTCTCTTTGATCTCTTCATAAATAATAATGGCTTTGCGGCCTATCATCATTTTGAGCAATTGATAAATATTTTTTATACCCAGGTGCTTGGAAGCATCATCGTATGTAAGGGAGTCGTACTTAAGAAGCAGGTTAATCAGTTCATTCTCGCGGTTGGATAGCCCTTCGCGTTTACCAAGGTCGTAATCCGGGTTTAACTGAATGCGCGATTTGCTGCTTAGTTTTAAACCTGAGGGAAGGGCTGCATTCATTACCTCGCCTATATGGCACATGTAATAGTCGGCCATCCAGTCAAAAAGCTTTAACTGCAGCTCGTTTACCAGGGGATGCTCGTCAAGCAGTTCCAGGATATACTTTGCCTGGTACTGGCTAGGTGGCTTTTGATGCAGCTTTGCAATAACGCCTGTGTATACCTTCTTAGGCCCAAACTGCACCACCACACGTGCCCCTGGCTTGGCTACACCGTTCAATTCGCGCGGAATGCGGTAAGTAAACAGCTTACGTAATGGTACTGGCAGAATCACTTCCGCAAATAAAGTATCATTGTGTAATTCTGTCTGAAACATATCCTGGGCGGTATCTAAGGGCAGCATTTAATAAAGTTTATTAGTGCAAGATACTGTAAACCCATAAAGAATCAATGCAGGATGTAGTAATGAGTGCCAGATTAAGCAAATGCTTAAACAGCCTTTAGATCCCAAAGCAGGATATTGGTAATGCCTGCCGGTGGCATTATACCTGCTGTGCTTTTTTGCGCTTAACCCAGATTTTCCATAACCAGATACCTGCTGCCAGCACTGCCCAAAAAGGCCATAACGACACAATCACCAACATAAAGCGGGTAAAAAAGATCCAGCCATTACTAAGCGACTGGCTAAACTTTTGCCAGAAGCCAATAGAGGGCTCAGCCGCATAAGCCAGTTGCTGGTAAGCCTCCAAATAAATGGTGCTGAGCTGTACCTGGTCTTTAAGGTACTTCAGCCTTGCTTCCTGCGATTCTATTTGCTCCCTTACCTGGCTCAATTGCTGCTCTACCTTCATGATATCTTCTACCGTACGGGCTTGCTGCAAAATTTCCAGGTAGCGGGCCTCCAGGGCCTTTCTTGTTTTTAGCCGGGTTGTTAAATCAATATACTCTTCGGTTACATCCTGCGCATTTATGGCCTTGCTGTTCAGGTAAACAGATGATTTAAGTAATTCATCTACCAGGGCGTCAAATTGCCGGTGATCTACCCTGATCTGCATATAGGCAGTAACCTGGCCTGCATCCTGGGTTTGATTGGATGAGGAGATGCTGGCCTTATGCCTGCGCACGGCTTCCTGGAAAGCCTGGGTACTTTCATTAAGATCTTTTACCTGGAAACGTAGGTTGGCCGTGCGGATAACCTGCTGCTCTGTTATGGTTGCCTGGCTTTGTTGAGCGCCCATGTCCATAGCTATGGAGGCTGGTGCCTCCATGGGAGCAGTTTCCATCTTCATACTTCTGGTTAGAGGAGGTGGCGGTGCTTCCGTGCTTTCTGTAGAGTATGTTGCAGGGTTTTCGCAGGCAAAAAGCAGCAGAGGTACAAAAAAGTAAAGCATGTAAAAGAGGCGTGTCATGGGCGTATTGGTTTATACAGAAGGTATAGCAATTCTTTAACCAGTTTTTTACTTGATACAGGATGGGACAGGCAGGTAACCCTTAATTGGGGAAAGACAATATTTTTAGTAAACTTACAGCTTAGAATATTCTGTAAAGCAAATCTTTATTTAATAATGCGTATCTCAATCAGACCACTTACAATGCTTGTATTTGTGCTGTGCTGGATCGGCCTGTCAGGTTTACTGGCAGCAGCACCCCGCCTCACTTATACAGTTTCGATGGATGAGCCTCAAACCCACTACTTTGATGTTGAAATGGGCGTGAGCGGCTTAAAACAAGAGTATATTGATTTTAAAATGGCAGCCTGGACACCAGGCTCTTACCTGATCAGGGAGTTTGCCCGCAATGTAGAGGGCTTCCAGGCAGTAAGTGGCAATCAGCCTTTGCGTGCCGAAAAGATCAGCAAAAACACCTGGCGTGTGTATAGCAAAGGGGCAAACAATGTATCGGTACGCTACCGTGTATATGCCTACGAGTTTTCTGTACGTACCAGTTTCCTGGACCAGTCGCATGGGTATATAAATGGTGCTTCTGTGTTTATGTTTATTGATAAACACCAGCAGCTGCCCTCTACTCTTACTGTAAAGCCTTTTAAAGGCTGGAACAAAATTTCTACCGGTTTATCACCAATTAATACCCCCGGGCAATTTACCTTCCAGGTGCCCAACTTTGATATACTGGTAGATTCTCCGATAGAAATCGGGACTCATGAAATTTTTACTTTTAATGCGGCCGGTATACCCCACGAAGTTGCCATGTATGGCCAGCCAGAGTACAACCAGGATATTTTAAAGCGCGATATGACCCGCGTTATAGAAGCAACTGCAGCGGTTATTGGTGAGCATCCTTGTAAAGATTATACCTTTATAATTCATCATACCCCGGCTGGGGGAGGAGGCCTGGAGCATTTAAACTCAACCACCCTGCAAACGACACGCAATGTGTACCAATCAGACCGTAGTTATATTGGTTTGCTTTCGCTGGTAGCACATGAATATTTTCATTTGTGGAATGTTAAGCGGATTCGTCCTATAACATTAGGGCCTTTTGATTATGAAAACGAAAACTATACAACCCTGCTTTGGGTATCTGAAGGAATAACTTCTTATTATGACGACTACCTGATCCGTAGGGCTGGTATTTATAGCCCTGAACAATACCTTGATGTGTTTTCTGGCGCTATTGGCACCGTAGAAAATCAACCGGGTACCCGTATACAGTCGCCAGCTGAGTCAAGCTTTGATGCCTGGATAAAAGGGTACCGCCCCAACGAAAACTCCGTGAACAGTACCATTTCCTATTACAGCATAGGCCATGTACTGGGTGGCATGCTGGACCTGGAAATTATGGGTAGTACCAATGCTCAGCGTAGCCTTGATGATGTAATGCGCCTGCTTTACAATGAGTACTACAAAAAGCGTAACCGTGGCTTTACAGAAGCAGAGTTTCAAAAGGCTGTAGAAACAGTAGCCGGAAAATCTATGGAGGCTTTTTTCAGAGACCATGTATATAGCACTAAGCCATTAGATTATAACCGTTATTTTGGGTTTGCCGGCCTGCGCCTTGTAAACCGTAACGAAGGTCGTAATGAGCCTTATCTGGGTGCCTCTGCATCGGCTAGCAGTGGCCGGATGATTGTAAGTACTGTACTGCGTGGCTCACCTGCCTGGGATGGTGGTATAAACGTAAACGATGAAATAGTTGCTATAAATGGTGAGCGTGTAGGGAGTGACCTGAACAGTGCTATCGCTAACCGCAACGTAGGGGATAAGCTGGTAGTAACTGTAAACCGTGCAGGCCGCCTGCAGGATATACCGGTAACACTGACACGCAACCCTGCTATTAGCGTTCGTATTGAAAAGCTACCTAACCCAACTGCAGAGCAAACTGCTGTATATCGTAAATGGATGAGGCTCTAATGAGAAACTAAGCATTACGGAGACTGCATGAAGGCTTGATAAGCATTTATCAATCCGGGAAAGTAATCAGAAGTAATATTCTTTTATAAACCAAAAAGGCTGTGCTTTATAAGGCACGGCCTTTTTGGTTTACAGGCTAAGCTGAATGCTAAGGCGTATAGCCATGTTTTCTTTAGGAAGGCTGTGTGCATAGGAGCCATACCGGTAGTAGAAACCAGTACCCAGGCCCAGGTAAGCTACATTGGCATAATTAAAGCGGTAAAGGTTCGCCATTTCAAGGCCCGCCTCATGAAAGCCCTTTTCCATGCTTTTTATTTCAATGCCCTGGTGGCTGGCTTTATTAAAAAGCCAGCCAATACCACTATGCTGTACAAGTGCCAGCTCCGGGCTTATGCGGGGTGTCAGCATCGCTATTCGCCCTATATGCCAGCGAAGTTGAGCATCTGCATGGCGGCTGCTGGTAAATTCATACAATCCCATGGTCTGGAAATATCCATCTGCCTGTAGCCACGAGCCTTGCCGGGTTCCACGGCCTGTAAACAACAGGGGATAGGGCAGATTATCTTTGGTAATACCGCCAGTGGACTGAAGCTCAAGTTGCCCGGCGCCCGCCAGTCGCCACCGGTGGTGGGTAAGAAAGCGCAATGCGTTATAACTGTATTCTCCATGAGCCCCTAGCGTTAAGCCCCGGCTTAGCTGTAGCCTCCAGGCAGGTAGAGATGCACCTGTTTGTATGAGGTATCCGCCCAGGTTGGTAATGCGAAGGCCTCTTGTATAATTAAACTCCAAGGTAGCCTCAGTAATGCTGAACTGGCTGGTACCAGAGGCTCCATTTTCGAGATGCTGAAAGTAGAGGTAGTTGTATAAAGCTTGTATATCCTGGCGAAGCAGAGAAGCAGCCATGCGTGCAAAGGGAAAAGCAACCCATTCTGTACGGAGTTGCACCTTGTGTACAGCATCCATACGGTTGCCCATTAAGCTACGGTAAGTAGCTCCCTCCAAAGTGCCTGCCGTAGGTGTAAAAGCCCATTGCACCTGCCCGGGCTCCTGCACATCTTTTGCATATGCTGCTATAATACGTGGGCTTCTAGCAGCACCATATACATAAGCTGCATCTGCACCCCATTTCAAAGCTCTGTCTCTTGTGCCGTATGCTGCATAAGCACCTAAAGCTATATTGCCGAATAACCTTGGGCTTGTGGTAAAGCCAGCACCAAGCCTGGTGCCTTCCCACTCGTTAAAAGTTAGCAAACGGTTCAGGTCTATGTCTATCCATTGGCCAGGTATTTTGCCAAGCATAAGCCACTCCAGGAGCTTGAGGTTTCTCTGGTTCCTGGAATGAGCCATTATACTATCAGTTTGTACATAGGTGCGTTGCTCGCGTGCAGTTAAAGAATCGGTGCGGTACTGCATCCATACACGTTCATCCTGGTTTAGCGCATCAGGGTGTACCAGCACCTGCGGCCCTCGTAAAGCCTGTCGGTTAAGGGGCGTATTGATGGAAATGTTTTGTATATAGCTTTCTGATACAGCTACCGTACTGACCTGGTCTACTTTTAGTTTATGAAACTGAAGTTCTACCTTTAAATGGATAGGAAAGTGGTACTTCCCTTCAATCTTTTCCCATTGCTGCTCTATATTAAAGCCGATCATGCCGGGTATGGCAGGGCTGGCCGTGGTATACAGCAAGGCAAAGCCGGGCTCTCTGATGTGTAAAGTACCCTTAACGCCTGGTAAGCCTGTTGTGGTTTTAGGCTCGTATTGTAATACCCATACTGTATCCTTTTCTGCGTATAAGGTGTCTGTTAAGGTAAATTCATAGCTGCGCCAGGCCCCTGCGCTAAGCGGGCTTACATATTCTTTATCCAGTATAGAAAGCTGGTTACTGTAAAACTCAAACGGCTTAAAAAAACCGGTAAGCAGAGCTGCCATGCTATTCTTTATCCCCGAAAAACGACTGGCTATTACTTTGTCCTGGATTAGATCTGGCTTAAGATAACTACGTTGGGTTACATCTTCGGCCATAAAAATATAGTTGTGTGCTGCAAAACCCTGCAGGCGCTTTGCTCTGTTAGCTTCTGCCGTATCGCTGGATGCTGCATTTAATGCGTTTACCTGTTCTGCATCCAGGGTCATGAAGGTTTTCTGATAGGCTGTATATTGATAAGCAGGAAGCTGGTCAAGGCGATGCTCTTTGCGCTTGTCTACAGCTTGCTTTATAATGCGGAGAGCGGGGTTATCACCGGCTTGCACGGTTACCTCTGCCAGGGTAGTTTGGGAAGGTTGTAACTGTATGTTTAGCTGGGTTTCGTAATGTGCCAGCAGTATGGTTCTGCGTACATAGCCTACACTGCTAATAACAAGATAATTCATGCCAGTACTAAGCTCTATGTTAAAGTTACCCTGTGCATTAGCTCCTGTACCATAGCCGGTAAGGGTATCGGCCAATATACTTGCATAGGGAATAGGCTCCTTGGTTTGAGCATCTAGTACCTGCCCTTTTACCTGTTGTGCCATTACACTATATGTACACAGCTGTACAAGGCAGAGAAGTATTAAGCCAGACCTGTATACAAAGGCCGGAGAGATGAAGTGCATGTTTTTGATTTCGGGCATTTAAGGCCTTATACAAATATACCAGATATAAGCTTGCCGGGTACATCTGGTTAAAATAAGAATTATCCATACCTGAAGGAGCCTGAACAATAGCTTTGCTGCATGTATTGCTTCCAAACCTCTTGTGGCGGTGCCCGTAAGTAAATAAAAATAATTTAAACGGATATGAGAACAGATGAAGATCAGGTGCACTTACAGAACATTGTAAGAAGCATCAGTGAAATAGATGGTTACGTTGAAGGCCTGGATGTTACATCGTTTGCTAAAAATGAAGAAATACAGGCTGCTGTAGCGCGCGAACTGCAAATGATTGGCAATGCTGCTCAGATGATCAGTAAAGAAACAAAGTTGTTTTACTCAGAAGTAAATTTTGAAGCTTTTGAAAGCCTGCGTTTTGCTAACTACAATGTGGAGGTAGAGCACGGCTATGAGGCTATCTGGAGCATTATTGAAAATGACCTGCCGGAAATCAGGGATGAAGTTCTTACGATTACCTCTCAGATGAACTCAAGCCAGAGTGAGAGTGGTACAAACAGGGGAGGAGATGGTACGAGCAGCGATGCTGGCGAATGGTTACTTGATTAATTTGCTGGCGCTTATACATAAGAAAGGCTGATGATTGCTCATCAGCCTTTCGGTATTTTGCTTGTGGGGGTTAAGCTCCGATAGAAACTCTTTTGAAATCAGTTACTGTAAGGCCTTTCTGAACTGAGTCCAGGTGCTGAGCTACTGTTTTAGAAGAGTCCTTTACGAAATCCTGGTTCAGCAAAGTGCTGTCTTTGTAGAATTTGTTCAGTTTTCCCATCGCTATTTTCTCAAGCATTTGCTCAGGCTTGCCTTCAGCACGTGCTTGTTCTTTGCCAATTTCGATCTCTCTTTCGATCGTAGCTGCATCAACACCGTCTTTATCAACTGCGATAGGTCTCATCGCTGCGATCTGCATTGCTACATCTTTACCAGCTTCGGTTACATCAGCACCGTTAGCGCCTTTAAGAGCTACCAACACGCCAAGTTTGCCGTTAGAGTGGTTATATGCAACTACTTTCTCAGCAGTTACAGTCTGGTAAGAAACTACATCGATTTTTTCACCGATCTTACCCATCAGGTCAGTGATGTGCTCCTGAAGCGGACGTCCATCAGCCTGTGGAGTAGCCAACAACGCTTCCGTAGTGGCCGCATTTGTAGAAACTGCAGCATCCAGAACGGCCTGTGCAAGGTTCTTGAAATCTTCTACTTTTGAAACTGGCTCAGTTTCACATGCAAGTGCAATTACTTTTCCTACCGTACCATCAGCGTTTACATGAGTCAATACTGCTCCCTCAGAAGTAGCATTGTCAGCACGTTTGCTTGCTATTTTCTGACCTTGTTTGCGGAGAATATCTTTTGCAGTTTCGAAATCGCCATTAGCCTCTGTAAGAGCTTTTTTGCAATCCATCATACCTGCGCCAGTTTCCTGTCTCAGTTTGTTAACGTCTTGTGCAGTTATTGCCATTTTAATGAAAAATTATGGTTAGTAATATTATTGTCTTGATTGGCAGCCTTAAGGATAAGTACTACCTGTTGATGCTATGTTTCTGATAACAAAAAAATTGAACATCGCCCAGAAAGTTCAATGTTCAATTTTTATTCATTTATCAATGCGCGTTATTATGCGTTGTCTTCTTCTGATGCGTCAGCTTTTGGTGATGATACGGCTTCGTAGTTTTCAGTAGCTTTTGCTTCTTCTTCTTCACGAGCTTTGTCATCGTCCTTGTCTTTCTTACGCTCCATCAGGCCTTCTTCAATCGCCTGGCCAATAGCCTTCACGATAATAGAAACAGACTTGTAAGCATCATCGTTTGCCGGGATCGGGAAGTCGGCAGAATCAGGATCAGAGTTTGTATCTACCATTGCAAATACAGGGATACCCAATTTCTTAGCTTCTTTAACCGCGATGTGTTCTTTCTTAACATCTACAATGAAAAGAGCTGCAGGAAGACGGGTAAGGTCAGCGATACCGCCCAATACACGCTCCAGTTTTTCTCTTTCACGAGAGATCATCAGCTTCTCGCGCTTTGCAAGGCTAGTGAAAGACTCGTCTTTCGACATTTTGTCGATCGTAGACATTTTCTTAAGAGACTTACGAACGGTTACGAAGTTGGTAAGCATACCACCCAACCATCTTTCAGTAACAAAAGGCATCTTTAGTCTCTCAGCTTCAGAAGCAACTAATTCTTTAGCCTGCTTCTTGGTAGCTACGAAAAGGATCTTACGGCCAGAACGAACAATCTGCTTTACGGCAGCCTGAGCTTCTTCAAGGGCAGCAAGGGTTTTGTTAAGGTCAATGATGTGAATCCCGTTACGCTCCATAAAGATGTATGGTGCCATTTTAGGATCCCACTTACGGGTAAGGTGACCAAAATGAACGCCTGCGTCCAGGAGGTCTTTATATTCAATTTTATTAGCCATTGTTCTGTAGAGGAAATATTAACGTTTACTGAACTGGAATCTTCTACGAGCTTTTCTGCGACCGTATTTCTTCCTTTCAACCATTCTTGGATCTCTGGTAAGGAATCCTTCTTTCTTCAGAGCAGGACGGTTATCAGCGCTAACTTCTACCAATGCTCTGGAGATTGCCATACGAATGGCTTCTGCCTGACCTGCAATACCACCACCTTTAACATTGATGGTTACATCCCATTTGCCAGCTTCTTCAGTAGTGCTGAAAGGCTGGTTTACAATGGTCTGCAGAATTTCGTCAGGAAAGTAATCTTTAATAGTTCTGTTGTTAATTAAGAACTGGCCGCTTCCGGGCTTCAGATAGATTCTGGCTACAGAGGTTTTTCTTCTACCTATTGTGTTTACAACTTCCATGAGTGACTCGTGTTAGATTTGAACAGTTGTTGGTTGCTGTGCTGCGTGAGGATGCTCAGCACCTTCATACACATACAGGTTTGTAAATAATGCTCTACCAAGTCTGTTTTTTGGGAGCATGCCTTTTACGGCTCTTTCGATAAGAATTGTAGAAGACTTCTTGTTCATCACTTCACGAGGAGTCTCAAATCTCTGACCACCTGGGTAACCAGTGTGAGATATGTACACTCTGTCAGTCCACTTCTTACCAGTAAGCTTGATTTTGTCAGCGTTGATCACGATCACGTTGTCACCGCAATCTACGTGAGGAGTATAGCCGGGCTTGTGCTTACCCCTGATCATTTTAGCAATTTCAGATGCCAAACGACCCAAAACAGCGGATTCGGCATCAACAACGATCCACTGCTTCTCAGCAGTTGCATTGTTTACCGATGTAGTTTTGTAACTTAAATGGTCCACTTTTTACTAGCGTTTATTAGTATATATGAAATTTTATCCCTTTTAATCAAAAGGAACGCAAAGATAGAGTTTCTAAATTTTAAATACAAATGCTGCCTGGCTTTAATTGTATAAAATATAGGCGAATAGAAAAGTATTTTTGAACTTAAAGCGCTTTGGTAGCATTTTTGTTTATGCCCAGTAATTGCAATCTAACACCTTTAGCTTTTACAACTATTATGAAAGCCCGTATCGCATCTCTCCCTTTACTGCTGGTTAAGCTTTTGCCAGCCTTTGGTATTTTTCTGTTAACTGCCGGTAGCGCCTTTGCGCAACGCAGCACAGCCCCGGCTCCGGAAGAGAAAAGCTCCTGGAACTGGCTTTCGCGCCAACACCAGCGTTATGATGAGCGTACGAGCCAGCATGCAAAAGAAACAGGCCGGGCTGATCGCTCATCTGCCAAAGTGGATAAGAGAACCGGCTGGGCCGACCGTAGGGTGCTCCGTTCAGATGGCCGTATCAGCCGGATAGACGAACGTACCAAGCGCCTGGAAGCGCGTGAAGATCGGGTAAAGGAAAGAGCTGCACGTAAAAACCAGCGGGGAGGGCGCCTGTTCAGAAGAGAAGTTAATACCACTCAGCAGGCCAGCCAGCCGGGCAGCGATGCCGGGTTTAAGTTAAGCCGTACCGACCGCCGCGCCAGCCGTGTAGACCAGCGTGCCAGCCGTATTGACCGTAAGGCAGCCCGCCTGGATCGTAAGGCCAGCCGTATTGACCAACGCGTAGCCCGCCTGGACCGCCGTGCCGAGCGTGTGGACCGCAGAGGTATGCGTATTGAACGCAGAGCCTTGCGCAAAGCCGAGCGAATGGAAAAAAGAGCAGAGCACCAGGCTTACTGATGCTCTTCGTCCATCACGTTTCCTTTTTCATCAAAGTACACACTTAAAGAGTTTACAGCGTTTTCTGCTGCACCGGGCTGATTGCCCTGCGGACGTCTTGCCAGGTTTGCCTTGTAGTATACGCGGCTGGCATCTGTGCCTTCTTCAATGCTGATAATGGTGTATTGCGGGTAAAGTTTCCTGGTTTGTACCAGAATATGAGAGGGTAGGGCCTGTTCATCCAACACAATGTTTTTTTCTTTCAGGCCGCCATTCACATCAAACGTTACGCTGTATATCGTATCCTGGTGAGCAAACTGGGCATGGTATGCGCCCTCTGGCCGTGTAGACCATTCTGCTTCCTGTACCCCTGGGTACTCCTGCCTGAAAACATTTTGTACAGCCTGTGGCACTCTTACTTCCTGCTCACGCCACTGTTGTTCTACCTGTTGCTGAGCCTGGGTCTGGCTTTGTGTCTGTGCGTGGCTTATTACTGAATAGCAGCATAGCGCTGCGAGTATCAATATATTTTTCATAACTTTCTTAGCTTGTTATATATTAGGTACGAGCTTGTTTTGCAGTGAGTTATGATAAGGGGAGAACAGAAAGGGAATATCTGTATAGGTGATGGGCCCGCCTTCCAGAAATGATTGCTTTTGGTAAGGAATATAAGTTTACCTTAACCTTATCTGGTGTATCTCTGAACGAAGATCGTGAAGACGGGCTACCACTACTGATGAGTTACGGCTGCAAAACTCTGTAAGGTGCCGGGCTTGTGGTGTATCAGCCATTGGTACTTCTACCAGCAAAGTAACAGGGCTTGACGCATATAGAGGTTCTTTGAGGCTGTCTTTTGCTAATACTGCTGCACCTTCTATATAAAAAAGTAAGCCAAATGAGTTGTTTTGATGAGGAGTGTAAAAAACTACAGGCTCTGCCGGGCTGTTTACAAGTTCTTTGACCAGCTCAACATGAGCGGGGTTTATTTCCAGGTAGCGCATCCTGTTGGCGAAGGTGTGGTGCACAGGATATTTATAAGCAGCATAGGTCCAGGGAACCAGTGAAAACACGAAGCTGGCCGCAAGCAATGTTCTTGCACTGGCTTTTACAAATGAGGGAAGTCTGTTGTTTCCAAAGGCTATGAAAAATACCCAGAACACGATCAGGCTTAAGGTAAACCCATAATATCTTATTTCTTGTACGTATGTCCATAGGCCATCGTATGTCCATTCTGTAATTTGCTGTGGGTAACGTAGAGAGAGGCCTACCAACGGCAATATATTAACCAAACCTAGCAAGACCGAGCAAAGAGCAAAAAACGAAAGCCTGTTGGTAAACCACTTCCACCGCAGAATAGTACTTCTTTTATAGATCAACAAGCAAAATAGTATACCAGCTACAAGCAGCGTAATAATAAGTTCTGCAAGGTTTGCGATAGGGGTACCCACGAAACGTTGTATCAAAAAAGGGTCTATAAAGGCTTTTGCCAATATATTGTCAAACTTAAGCAAGTGGTTATAAAAAAGAGAGCTATACTCGCCAGGATGGTCTACATCCAGGTAATTGATGGCATTGGCTATGTAATGCTGGTATAAGAGCTGTGCAGTTATCAAAACGGTGCTGGTGGCTACTGCAATAAGAGGTAAACGAAGCCGTATAGGTTTTCTGGAAAGAGCCCAAACTACCCACAAGCCAGGAAATACCAATGCCATAGGGTAATACAGAAACTTAAAAGATGGCAGTAAAAAAGAAACAATACCCAATAATATGCTGAAAAGATAAGCCCCTGTTGCAGGTTTGCTTTGCTGCAGTGTGGTAGCATGCAAAAGCATGGCTAGTGCTAAAGTACAGAGCGAAAGGCCAATAAGATCTCCTGTAAAAAAAGACTCGAAAGGCATATAGGCAAATGCCCAGTACATAAGAATTAGGGAAGGGAAAGCAGGGTGCAGATATGCCTGCAGGTGCCTGCACATGTAAATCCAGGCAAACATAAAAGGAAGTACCCCTAAAAGCACTTCTACAATAAGTGATGCTGATAGCAGGCTTATACCGGCTTTATAAAAGCCAATTACAAAAAGGGCAAAGCCAGGGGGCCAGTCTGCCAGAGGGATATCCTGAAAGGTAGCCAGGTCATGTGCATTGGCTTTGGTAATGCTTATGCCCTTGCCATTGGCCAGGTTTTTTACGGAGGTAAGTTGCCAGAGCTTATCACTGATCAAGTCGGGCATGCGTATTTCCGTAGCACTTCTGATGAGGATGGCCAGTATTAAAGCAATATAGCTAAGCCTTCTCCACGAAAGCTTAGCTATATAGTAATTACGCTGGGCCTGGCGTACCATTTCAGGCATTGGCCTCCAGTTGGTTAATAAGCGCACGCATGTCTTTTGGCATTGGTGCCTCTACGGTAGTTTCCTTGCCTTCCAGGTTCTCGAAGGTAAGAGAACTTGCATGCAGGGCTACACGCTGTATAAGAGGCTGCTCATCTGTATCTTTTTTAAGATTAAAGTTGCGCTTTATCTCAGACAGGTAAATTGGCTTGCCACCATACATCTCATCGTGTACAATAGGTGCTTTAAGGCATGAAAGGTGAATACGGATCTGGTGCATACGCCCTGTAATAGGGTGGCACTCTACCAGGGTATGATGCTTATAAGCCTTTGTGGTGTAAAAATTGGTTTCTGCGATTTTACCATCCGTCTTGTCAATTTTTACAGTACCATTTTTAAGCGACCTGATAGGCAGGTATACATTGATGCCATCAAAGTCATGTACGCCTCCCACAACAGCATGATATACCTTTTTTACGCGGCGCTCTTCAAATTGTATAGACAGGTGCCGGTACGCTTCGGGAGTTTTAGCAATAGCAAGCACACCTGAGGTTTCCTTATCAAGACGGTGGCATACCTGTGCCTCCGGGTTATAGCTTTTGGCCGAACGTATAATACTGCCAGCCGACAGGATAGCACGCTCATCCAGGGTTGAAATATGAGGGGGTTTATTTACCAGGATATAGTCTTTGTCCTCATACAAAATTATATCTTCAAATTTAAGTTTCTTCATTATAACGGGTTTATACTGGAATTCAGCTGCGGAGCCTGCTCCGTAGGCTGTTCATCCTCCTCTGGGGCAGTGCTGATGTGCAATCTGCCGGTGGCTTTGGAGGGCTTGCCTTTACGTAAACGGAAAACAAAGGTGGTACCTTTGCCCAGTTTACTGGTTACATGTACTTTAGACTGGTGAGCTTCAATAATATGTTTTACAATGGCCAGCCCGAGGCCCGAGCCTCCTTTGTCTTTTGACCGGCTTTTCTCTACCCTGTAGAAGCGTTCAAAAATACGTTTTAAATGCTCCTCGGGTATACCGGGGCCATCATCTTTTACTGCTACCTGCACCTGGTCTTTATCGTGGCTAAGGCTTACTGTAATTTGTCCGCCTTCATTTCCATATTTAACTGCATTCTCAACCAGGTTAATAATTACCTGGCGTATACGATTCTGGTCTGCCTCAACTATAATGCTTTTGTCACTTTTTTTCTCGATATGGAGGCTGGTATTTTTGCGCAGCGATTTTTTTTCGAGTTGCTCAAACACCTCCAGGCATAATTGGTGTAAATCAAAATGCTCGTATTGCATGGTAATTACCCCAATTTCCATCTGTGAGAGGGTAATCAGGTCTTGCACCAGCACATCAAGTCCATCAAGGCTTTTGGCTGCTTTTTCAAGAAACTTATCGCGTACATCTTTATCGTCTATAGCACCATCGATAAGTGTGTGCACAAACCCCTGGGCAGCAAAAATAGGGGTTTTTAACTCATGCGATACATCTGCCAGGAATTCGCGGCGGTAGATTTCCAGCTTTTTCAGCTCATCAATCTCATCCTGCTTGCGGCTTGCCAGGGAGTAAATTTCCTGGTTCAGCTTTTTAAGAGGGTTGGCAGATGACTTATGCTTCTTTTTACCAATCTTAAAATCTTTCTTTTTTAACTTATCCAGAACCTGGTAAATCTGGTTGATCTCACGAAAAATCAGGAACTCAAGAGAAAGGTATATAAGCAGAAAAGAAGAGGAGAAAGCCATTGCAGCAGCCACAATCAGGGCGGTTTGCGTAATGCCATCCACCAAGGAAAGAAATGCAGTAGTAATTATAGAAATAACACCTGCAAGTAAAACGGCTACGGCCCTGGAATTAAAAAACATAGTAAATGCAGCTATTCAGCAATTTCAAACTTGTATCCTACTCCCTTTACCGTCTGAATGTAGCCTTCGCCTATCTTCTCGCGCACCTTCCGTACGTGTACATCTACGGTTCTGGCCAGAACATATACATCGGTTCCCCAGATGTTCTGCAACAGGTCATCACGACTAAATACTTTGTTGGGGTTCTGCGCCAGGAAACTGAGAAGTTCAAACTCCTTTTTAGGGAGGGTCATTTGCTCGTTGCTTCTTGTTACTGTATAGCTGGAGCGGTCAATCACCAGGTCGCCAGAAACAATCCTGTTGCTTTCACGAGGAGCCGGGGCATTGCCCCTGCGAAACAGGGCGCTTACACGGCTCATTAAAGCTCTTGGCTTTATAGGCTTGGTTATAAAATCATCAGCGCCTACATCAAACGCAGCTACCTCAGAGTACTCTTCAGAACGGGCAGTCAGGAATATAATAAACACATCTTTGCCGTTAGGAAGTTCACGGATCTGGCGGCAGGTTTCTACACCATCCATGTACGGCATCATAATATCAAGCACGATCAGCTCTGGCATAAAGTCTTTGAAAATTTCAATGGCTTTCTTACCGTTATCGCTGGTTTGTACTTCGTACCCTTCTTTAGAGAAATTGTATTGCAGTAGTTCGAGGATGTCGGGCTCATCGTCTACAATAAGCACCTTATGCGATTGCTTATTGCCGGGAGGTAGTGTGTTGCTCATAATCGTATATGGAACCTACTACAAATTTATCTAAAATAATGAATCTGATGCAATGTTTTTTATAATACCTCTGCCAGTTTCTGCTTTAATTTATCGCCACGAAGGTTTTTGCCGATAATTCGTCCGTCTTTTCCGATCAGGAATGTAGCGGGTATGCCTCTTACTTTATATAAGGCAGCACCTGCAGATTGCCATCCTTTCAGGTCTGATACGTGGTTAGGCCAGATAAGCCCGTCTTTTTCAATTGCTTTCAGCCAGGCATCTTTGGTATTGTCCAAGGAAACGCTGTAAACAGTAAAGCCTTTGTCTTTAAACTGGTTGTAGGCAGAAACTACATTGGGATTTTCGTGACGGCAAGGCCCGCACCATGCTGCCCAGAAATCAAGTAAAACAACATTGCCTCTTAAAGAGGAGAGGGCTATCTTTTTGCCATTGGGATCTTCCAAAACAATTTCAGGAGCCATATCGCCAATTTCGGGGCTGGCCTGAGGCAGAGAAGCCAGCACGTTAGCTGCTCTTTTAGATGTTGGAAATTCTGCCTGGTACGACTTTGCCAGTTGGCGTGCCAGTTCTTCGCTGGCTGGCGCAAACATGTCGGTCATGCTAATATAGGCTACCTCGCGGCTCTTTGATTTTTCGGGAGTCATGGCAATAATTTTACGGGTAGCAGCCTCATAATCTTCGTAGGTGCTTTTTACATAGCGTTGCAGGTAAGTGCCAATTTTAATGGGCAGTACATCGCCCATAGTAAGCTCAGGGTCTTTAAAATCGGCAGGCTGCAAAAAGGTTTCTTCTGTATGGTTATCTGTAAAGGCTATGGCCTCGGTGGCTTTGGCTGCAAACAGGCCTTTATGCTTTTGTGCAAACTCTTTATAGAACTGGCTTTGTGCTTTAACCAGCGAGTCGTATGAGGCTTTTAACTGCTGCATGCCTGTTTCAAATCCCTGCGGATCTGTGTTTTGCTTACTGGCAAGTTCCTGAGCGCTTTTTTCGAGGGTATACACTTTTTCGTTAAAGCCCCTGTTGTAGGCAATGGTTTCTCTATAGGCCTGGTTTTCTTTAGAGTTGGTAATGTTTACTGAGGCGGGCAGGCTATCTACATGAGCAAACACAACCGGTTTCTCCTGGCTGCTTAAAATAATGGCAAATGCTTTTTCTTCAGAAGGCCCTATTTTATAAAAGCCTCTTACTGTGTTGGCTGGCATTTGTATAGTAAACTGGTCGCCTTTTAAACGGGTAGAGTCTGTTTTATATACCCTGGAACCATAGTACTCATATACATATACTTTTTGGTTGGGCTGAGCTCCTTTTAATGTGCCCTTTACAACAATAGGGGCAGCCTGCAGGGCACTTGTACCAAACAGAACGGCAAGGGCCAGGATATATATTTTTTTCATGATCGTGGTAGCAGTTTGCAGCGTATATGCCCGTTAAAAAGCAAGGCTGGGCGGTGTAATTTAATTAGTAAATTTAAGCGTGTTTTTAAGATTCTTATACCCCTTTAAGTCCAGTTCTACAGCGCCAACAAACATATTGGCTTTGATTTTCAGCGGAATTTTATTTTTATCATCAGAAAGGTATACGCTTATTGAATTTTCGCCATCAAATAATTTATTAGCTGGCATAAGCGGCACCAGGGTAATGGCGCCTATTGACCCAAATTTTGTATTGATTCTTTCCTTGCCCATATAGCGTATCTTAAAGTCGTATAGCTCATTCTCAAATACAGCATTTACACGGATAGTGTCGCCAACGCGCATATGGTCATAATCGAGCAAGCGTAGAAAATAATATCCCCCAATCATATCCTGCACATTTTTGGGGATTTTAAGCGTCTTTTCCTCGTGCCTGGCTTCATCTTTTACTATTGCCTGGTCGTGGTTATAATCAAAAGTGGTTACTTCAAATTTGCGATAACGGCCTTCTTCTACATTCCTTATAGATTTATGAGGAATAAAAGCAGCTGTATCAATGTAGCTTCCATAGTTATTGCGGATACGCAAAAACATATCAAAGGTGCCGGTAGTACGTCCTTTAACGTCAATTTTATAACAGGGCCTGTTATTAAGGCGGTGCAGCCTCGGGTTTACTTCTATTACAGCATCGCCTGCATTTATAAAACCATAATGAATACGATACTCCAGCACTTCGCCAGTAGTAAAGCTCTCGTTACGCATAGTTCTGTACTTATCGGCAATTGCAAACCCGGAGGCCACGAATATAATCACTCCGAGTACAAGGAGTGTCCATCTTCTGTAGAAAGCGAGTGTATTCATTGGCAGATAATCTCAATTTAGGAAAAAGCGTTCAAAGTTTATACCATAAAGTAAACTGATTGCTTATAACCATTCGTAATTTTTGTTCAAAAATTCAATGTATTTTTTAAGGTCCGAGCCAAACTGATCATCAAGTTGTTGCTGAAGCTTATCCAAACCAGTTCTGTAGCGGCGGTATTGCATAAAATAAGGGTTGCCAGGTAAACTATCGGTACGGAGATAACCCCGGTATGGCCCTGGATTTTGAAAGCTAATCGTATCTACTGTTTTTACGATCTGCCTGAGTACAGCTTCTTTTTGCTGTTGCTTTTGTGCCTGAGGCAAATCTGCAGCAAAGCTATTATAAAGGCTATCCAGCTGGTCTGATCCTTTGAGGATATGTGTACTGTAACGCTCATAATCTGCTTTACTGGTTACATAGCGATTATACTGTTCAGAATCTGAACCAAATTTATAGGCCAGAAATTTCTCGGTGCCTTTATCTCCAACGAAGGTAGCAAGGTTTTCATTGTACTGCACATTGCTTCTTATAAAAAGTGTGGCAAAGGCCAGTTCGTGAATGATAAGATTGGTAAGGCTGCCTTCTGAACGTTGCAACATGCCCGACAGGATAGGGTCATCAAACCAGCCCAGGGTAGACCAGCCATTTACTTCATCTATCTGTGTTTCGTATCCTTTTTCAGCCAGGCGCTCTGCTTCGCTAACTGCTTTGCCATAATCAAAATATGCTCGGTAAGCAAGCTTGCCAATAAGAGGGAAATCCCACTGGTAGGCTTCCATCGCATATAAGGGGCTGGCTGTTAAGTTCCATAATACAGGTTTGCCGTTTTGTTCATACAGGGTTTTATAATTGTCGTTTTCTTTTAAACCTAGCGAGTCTGTGGCAAACTGGCGTATTTCCTGGATCAACCTTATCTTTTCTTTAAATTCCTGCGGATAGGCTGGATCTTCAAGTACATCTTCTATAGGCTTGGATTGTTGCACTACTGTTAACTGTCCGCGGAACTGGCTTAAGCCGTAGGTAAGTAAGTGGCGATACCAGAAAATCCAGCCAAGCAAAAAAACAGCAAATACAAGGAGTATTTTTTTAAGCATGTACGTGTTGAGTTTATCCTGAAAAGGGAGTTGTTAACAAGGCTTCAACTTAAATCCTAACGGAAGCTTTAATTTCGGGTTATTATTATCAAAAAAATGGCCTGTTTCGTTTTTATAAACGTGTAAATAAAGCAAAGTTAGTTGATCAGATAATAGCCCTTAATGATTTATCGTTTGATAGTTTGCAGATGCATATACCTTATGCCTCTCCTGGCAGAAGGCAATATGCTGTATTATAACTAAAAAAGGTGCTTCTTTTATTGATATGTTGCTCTCTTTTACAGATATTAATGATCGCTCTGTTGGCTGATGTTTTGATGATGTAAAAGGGAGTAGTTCCTTCTGTTTGTTTATTATTTATTGCCTATGTCTTTTTTCGATAGTATTTACCAACGCCTTTTTCCTAAAAAAAACCCGAATGGCAGCCGTGTACTTTATAAAGAAGTACTGGATAGAAAAAGCCGTTTTGCTGAGGGCTATGAACATTGGCTGGAAGAGGGGAGAGCCGCACGGATGCTAAAAGAGGTTGAAAGCTCGTATTACATGAAGCGACAGAACCTGGAAAGTAACCTGCAGGTGCATTTGCTTTCCTCTGTTTATGCAAATGGATTTGCCATAAGCTATCATCCCGATTATACAGGGCAGGAATATGAATTTTTATTTGATTACCTGAAAAATGAAATTTTAGGATTGGGGTATAAGCTAAGTAATTCTGACAGGCAGGTAAAAGAAATTAACGATTATATTGAAACTACAGATAAGCACTATTTAAAGCCTGCTTCTGAGTTAAAACCTGGAGAGTTGTTTGACCAGAAATGGGGCAACATACTTTTGGAGTATGTAAAAATTAATGATGTGCCCAGTTATCTTAAACTGCAGGTAAGTATTTATTCTGACTCCTATTACACTCAAGCGCTTGATTATGAAAGTTTCCTGCAGGAGGTTTTTAAGCATTAAGCATAAGCTGCCAGCTTGCGTTTTAGCTAATTTGTCATTATTTAGCCCGCAAACAGGTTTGCAAAGTGTATCCTAGCTTTTTAAAAATGCATTTGTACATTAAGGTTTAAACAATGGCAATACATTTTAATTCAATAGCAATAGGGGTGGGCAGGCTTAGCACTTCTACTGTTGTTCGGCAGGGCTGATTCTCTTTAAAATACTCGGCATACAACCGGTTATAGGTAGCGAAATCTGCTTTCATGTTCGTTAAATACACAGTTACATCTACCAGTTTATTCCAGTCAGAACCAGCTTCTTCCAGTATATAGCGTACATTTTCAAAAACAGCGCGGCACTGGGTTTCTATATCATACGAAATAATTTCTCCTGCTTCGTTTAACTCAACACCTGGTATTTTTTTGCTGCCCCGCTGCCGTGGGCCTACACCCGATAAAAAAAGAAGGTTTCCTACTTTACGGGCATGCGGATACAGGCCAACCGGTTCCGGAGCGCGGGAAGAGTTATGGGCAGAAGAATTTGAATCTTGCATAATGTTAGAGGGTTTTGCTTCAAAATTATAATGACATACGATAAAAACAAGCCGGCCTGTTTTAGAAATAAAAAAGCCCATCCGGAAGGAGGGCCTTTTAGGGAGCATAGCTCCTAAACCTGTTTATGTTGCTCTTTAGAAAGTAATGTTACAGTTCGGTAGCATCTTTCTGTATTTTTTTACCTGGCTGTCAGACATGTTATTGCCTTCCAGGTGCAGGTTTTTAAGTTTACTCAGGTAGCGAATATCCTTAGGTAATTCGGTAAGTTGGTTAAATCGTAGGTCCAGCGTTTCAAGTTCATAAAGATCGGCTATTGAAGCAGGTAAAGCCTGCAGGCCATTTTTGCTAATGTATAAATGCTTAAGCTGAGCCAGTGCATATATAGTTTCTGGTAAGGCTTTTATTTTGTTAGCGCTAAGGTTTAGTTCCTGTAGGGCAGTAAAGTTGCCTAGTGCCTCTGCTTCTGTAAGGCTGTTATTGCTAAGGTCTAAAGTAAGCAGGCTTTTGCTCAGGCTTTGTATTTCAGAAATTGAAGCTATGCGGTTGCCCGATAGGTTAAGCCTGGCAATGTTTTCCAGTTTATTATCTACCTCCGGAAGGGTAGTAAGACCACTGTTGGTAAACTCTCCGCAAAATACCAGTTCTGGTGAGTTAGAAGCGCCACCCAGCGTGTAGCACTCGCTCATGCAGGTTTCCTGGATCAGGGCAGAAGCTTTGGTGTAACCTAATTTTAGTGCCTGGGTAAGGTCATAACAAAGGCCTGCATCACCACGGCCGGTTTGCTGCGCCAGCATTGTTTTGGCAACTCCCCTTTGGTAATAGGCTTCCGCATAATCCGGGTAAAGGTCTATGGCCATGGTAAATTCGCTGATGGCATCTACTAAGGCCATGTTGCGAATGTTCGTCATACCATTCGTATAATGAACCTTTGCACCTTTAAAGTTTGTGGCGTAAGCACTTACTATTGTTAAGGAAAGTAACAGCGTAAATAAGGATCGCATAACCATAAGCTTTTTATTTCTTTGTGTTAAGCAAACATACGCTATTCATTTTTTCAAGATTTTGCCAATCTCCCGCTTTAATTACATCTGACAAGTAATAGACTCCTTTTGTAGAAAAAGGATAATTATTGTGCTTATTTAATAATGTTTAGGTTAAAAGCGCTAATGCATTGAAGTTCTGCGGCTTGTGAGTAAGACCCACAACTCAATTAAAAGTATTTTATTGTTAAATATTGTGTTACTATCAAAATAAAAAAAACCTCCTGGCTGGCAGCACTTGCCTTTAAACCAGGAGGTTGGGTTTAATGTTTTACCTGGAACCTGCCATTAAAGCTTCTATTTCTTCTGCTTCTATCGGAATGTTCTTCATGAGGTCAACAGGCTCACTTTCGGTTACCAAAAAGTTGTTTTCAAGCCTTATTCCAAGGTTTTCTTCGCGTATGTAGATGCCCGGTTCGCATGTAAACACCATTCCAGGTTCAAATTTCCTGAATTTATTACCTACATCATGCACATCAAGGCCTAAATGGTGAGAGGTGCCGTGCATAAAATACTTCTTATAAAGGGGAGCCTCTTCAGACTGGTTCTCTACATCGGTACGGTTTAGCAGGCCCAGGCCAATAAGTTCTTCTTCCATTAGCTTACCTACTTGCTTATGATACTCAGGTATGGTATTGCCCGGGCGCAGCAGCTGTGAGGCCTGGCGCATAACACGTAATACTGCATTGTATACCTGGCGCTGCCTATCTGTAAAGCGTCCGCTAACAGGTACGCAACGGGTCATATCTGAGGCATAGTTGGCATACTCAGCACCTACATCCATTAAAATTACATCTCCGGCCTTACACGCTTTATTATTTTCAATGTAATGTAGAACGCAGGCACTAAAGCCCGAAGCAATAATAGGGGTGTAAGCAAAGCCTCTGGAACGATTTCGTATAAACTCATGTGCAAATTCTGCTTCAATCTCGTATTCCATTACACCAGGCTTTATAAAGCCAAGCACTCGCCTAAAGCCTTTTTCTGTAATGTTGCAGGCTTGCTGCATCTGCTCTATTTCCAATGCAGACTTTATTGCCCGCAAATGATGCATTATAGGAGTAACTCTTTCGTATTTATGCAGAGGGTAGTGCTCCTGCATGTATTTTATAAAGCGAGCATCGCGTGTTTGTACTTCAATTACAGCTCGGGTATGCTCGTTACTGTTTAAGTATACATATTCACATTCGGCCATCAGGCTTTGCAGGGTAGTTTCAAACTGCGATAGCCAATACACGGTTTGTATACCTGATGCATTGCGGGCTTCTTCTTTGGTATATTTGTGGCCTTCCCAAATGGCAATGTGCTCGTTGGTTTCGCGCAAAAAGAGCACCTCGCGTAGTTGAGGGTCAGGACTATCAGGATAAATAAGCAGGATGCTTTCTTCCTGATCTATACCCGAAAGATAAAAAATGTCATTATTTTGCCTGAAGGGCATGGTGCCATCTGCATTGGTAGGCATTATATCATTAGAATTGAAAATAGCCAGGGCATTAGGCTTTAAGCTGGCCGAGAGTTTTTTTCGATTCTCTGTAAACAGCGTATTGCTGATGGGTGCGTATTTCATAGGTCTGAATTTTAACGTAAGGCCTGCAAGTAAGCAAATTTTATTGTTATTGCCGTAAAGGCGGCTACATACCTTTGTATATTGATATGAATAGAATTTTACTGATAATATTATTAAACTGCTTTGCGCAGCTTGCGCATGCACAGGATAAATACTGGATATTTTTAACCGATAAGGCTGGTGGCGATAGGTATACATTAAGTAATACAACACTTAAAAACAGGGAATTACTTGGCTTATCCCAGCAGCAGGAAAGTGATAAGGAGTTAAGTACGCACTACCTGGCCATGCTTAAGGCAAAGGGGGTAGAGCCGGTTTGTAAATCGAGATGGTTAAATGCTGTATCGGCTTGTATAAAGGATGAGCTGTTAGAGGAAGTTAAAGGTCTGCCCTTTGTAAGCAAGGTTGTGCCCTTGCACAAAACACTTGTAATGGGTGTACCCGCTGATGATCTGGTGCCAGACTATATGTCGCGTGCTTTGGGACAATTGCAGGCAGAAAGCTTTTTGCAAGAAGGCTTAACGGGCGCTGGTATTACGATCGGGGTAATTGATGCCGGTTTTTTAGGTGCTGATAGCGATGCATCTTTGAGACACCTTTTTGAACGCAGGCAGATAAAAGGAATACGTGATTACATAAATCCACAAAAAAAAGAATTTTTTGGCCAGCGCGAAACGCAATTAGACTTTCATGGTACTACCGTATTAAAGAATATTGCAGGGTTTGATACTGCGCGGATGGTTCAATTTGGCCTGGCCCGGCATGCAGATTTTTACCTTGCCCGTACCGATCATGGCAAGCGTGAGTTTAGAGGAGAAGAAGATTTTTGGGTAGCTGCGTTGGAATGGATGGACAGCCTAGGCGTAAGGGTTATTAATACCTCGTTAGGCTATGCACTGGGTTTTGATGATCCTGCTGAAAATTACCGGCCCGACCAAATGGACGGGCAAACCAGTGTAATAGCCCGGGCAGCTCAAATTGCTGCCGAAGAAAAAGGTATACTGATTGTGGTATCGGCTGGTAATGACGGTGGCAACCGTAAATGGAAGGTGATTTCTACACCTGCAGATGCAAGAGGTGTTCTTTCTGTAGGGGCCACCCCGGGTCATGCCCGCGAACGGATCAGCTACAGTGGAGTAGGACCGGAGTTTTTGCCTTACTTAAAGCCTAATGTAGTTTGTTTTTCTATGACAGGTACTTCTTTTTCAGCACCTGTTGTTGCGGGTATGGCAGCCTGCCTGCTCCAGAAGAACCCTCGCCTCAGCAACAAACAACTTATAGATATAATAGAAAAATCTGGCCACCTGTATCCGTATGGGAATAATTTTATAGGATATGGGGTGCCCTTGTCTTACAGGGCCCTGGCTTTTGCACAGGATACCGCTATGCTGGCGTATGAAGGAGCTTTTACAGATGCCCGCGAACGTAAAGTTAGAGGCAACAGCATACAGATTCCTATAGAAGATCCCAACCTGGAGTGGGTGGTAGTATTTCATAAAAAAAATACTGCGCATGTGCTGGAGCAGCAAAGTTTAAAACCTCGCAGGCAAAGAGTAATTATAAAAAAGCCTCAAGGAGCAGTGCGCTCTACCGTGGACCTGGGAAATAAAGTTGTGGAATTAATATGGGAGTAGAGAGCCGCTATAAAACTGATTGATATACCTGCATTAGCTTTGCTGCCAATAGCCTGTTATTAAACTGCTCGGTATGGAGCTTGCCACCCGTAATCATTTGCTGGCGTAATGCTGTATTTTGTAATGCCTCGGCTATATGTTGGGCGAGCTCATCTGCATTACCTGGTGAGGCATAGAGGGAGTGAGGCCCTCCGGCTTCTGCAAAGCAAGAGCCCGTGCTGCTTATTACAGGTGTGCCAGTATATAAAGCTTCGATAATTGGTATGCCAAAGCCTTCGAAAACAGAAGGGTACACAAACAGAGTTGCTGCTTTATAAAGCAAAGGCAAGTCTGTAAAATCAATTTTATGCAGAAAAGTAACTCTGTGTTGTAGGTTATGGGCGGCTATAAAATCATCTAATTCTTTCTGGTAGGCTGTAGCCCGGCCCACAAGTACCAGCGGAAACTGAAGCTGAGGTTCCAGTACTACCATGGCTTTTAAAATAGAAAGGGCATTTTTGCGCTTCTCGAGGGTGCCTACATTAAGTACAAAATTTGCAGGGAGCCTGTATTTTTGCCTTACCTGTTCTATCTGCTCAAAGCTGTATTCCTTTTTAAACATATCATGGCAGCTCTGGTAAACCACTTCAATCTTCTGTGCATCTATTCCATAAAAGTTGCTTATGTCATCAGCGGTTTGCTGGCTTACTGCAATTATTTTACTGGCTTCATGGCAGCCTTTTTTAAATTTGTAATTGTAAATGAGGCGGTCGGCTGGCTTATACAGCTTTGGGAACCTAATAAACAACAAGTCGTGTATGGTAAGTACAGAGGCGGTGCGGGTACGGCTTATGCCTGCCGGTAATTCATTTGATAATCCATGAAAAATATTAACACCTTCTTTTTCCAGTTGTGTAGATAAGCCTGCGCTGCGCCAATAATCTCTGAAAAGTGGTTTCTTAAATACACCCTCGGGCTCATGCACAGTTACTTGCTTAAACTGCTCATGCAGCCGTGTTTCGGGATGATCGTTGAGCTTTGGAGAGTAGAGCCTGTACTGGTGCTCTCTGTAATGCTCGGCCATGATCTGTACTACATGACGGCTGTAGTTGCCTAGCCCGGTAAAGTTTCTGAAGTAACGTTTGGCATCAAAACCAATGATCATGGCAGGAGGTTGTATTTAAATAAACCGCAAGGTAACAAGCATCACCTAAAATGCTATGCAATTTTTCTTTAAATTTGCAGGCTTAGTACGTATAAATGAAAGATTACGAGATATATACTTTCCCTAACGGGATACGCATCGTTCATAAACAAGTAACCCATACCAAAGTAGCCCACTGCGGCTTTGTGCTCGATATTGGCAGCCGCGATGAACTGCCTGAGCAACAGGGTATTGCTCATTTCTGGGAGCATATGGCTTTTAAAGGTACCCGGCGCAGAAGGGCTTTCCACATTATAAACCGGCTGGAGTCGGTAGGGGGCGAGCTTAATGCTTATACCACCAAAGAGAAAATCTGCTTCTATGCTTCTTTTCTGGATAAATACTATGAAAAGGCTGTAGAGCTTCTGGCCGATATTACGTTTGATTCTGTATTTCCGCAGCGCGAAATAGAAAAAGAACGTGGGGTGATCCTGGAAGAAATGTCTATGTACATAGATGCACCTGATGATGCCATTCAGGATGATTTTGATGAGGTGATATTTGGCAACCATCCCCTGGGAAACAATATATTGGGTACTGCCGAAAGTGTAAAGCGTTTCCAGCGAGAAGATTTTCAGCGTTTTATAGCAGAGAACCTTAATACAGAGCGGCTTATTTTTGCTTCTATCGGTAATTTTACAATGGCCGAAGTTGTAAAAAAGGTAAGCAGGTTCCTGAAAGATATTCCACCCTCATCTGCACAGCACCCACGCCTTTTGTTTGATGGCTATACTCCAAAATCAGTACAAAAGGTGCGTCCAATTTCGCAGGCACATTGCATGATAGGCAATACGGCTTATGCAGTAAATGATGAAAAACGCCTGCCCTTTTTTATGCTGGTTAACCTGTTGGGTGGGCCTGGTATGAACTCCCGTTTAAACCTGGCTCTGCGCGAAAAGTGGGGCTATGTATATACGGTTGATGCCAGTTATGCTGCATACGTGGATACAGGCTTGCTAAGTATTTACTTTGGTACCGAAAAAAAACAGTTACAGAAAAGTATTTCGCTGGTATTGAAAGAGTTAAGGAAACTGCGTGAAGTGCCCCTGGGTACAGTACAGTTGCATTCTGCTAAAGAGCAGTTAATGGGGCAATTGGCTATGGCCGAAGAAAGCAACATTAGCCTGATGCTTATGCTTGGCAAAAGCCTGCTGGACTCCAACCGTATTGATAGCCTGAACGAAATATTTAAAAGGATACAAAGCACTACAGCACTGGAACTTCAGGAGATTGCCAACGAAGTTTTTGAGGAAAGCAAGCTGAGTTTTCTTACCTTCGTACCCGAATAACAGCAGCGGTACAGCCTTGCTTACCAGGCTGTACCGCTGTTTCTATATATCATTCACCATCTGCCCCTATCCGATGGAATTTCTAAGTAAAGAACTGGCTGCCTATGTGGAAGATCATACTACAGCCGAAAGTGCCCTGCTAAAAAAGCTGAACCGCGAAACCAATGCCCGCGTAATGATGCCCCGAATGATATCGGGCCACCTGCAGGGCCGTGTGCTTGCCATGTTCAGCCAGATGCTTAAGCCCCATACTATTCTGGAAGTAGGTACTTATACAGGTTATTCGGCCCTTTGCCTTGCAGAGGGTTTGCAACCCGGGGGTACCCTCTATACCATTGATATTAATGAAGAACTGGAAGAAATGGTGCGTGGCTACTTTGCAGAGGCTGGTTTTGCAGATCGTATCGATTACCGGATTGGTAATGCCCTGCAGGTAATTCCTACACTTAATGCAGAGTTTGATATGGTATTTATAGATGCTGATAAAGAAAATTATGCAGCCTATTATGACATTGTTTTCCCGATGGTAAAACAAGGAGGCTATATTATTGCCGATAACGTTTTATGGAGCGGAAAAGTAGTAGGCCCGAAAATTGATAAAGATACGCGGGCCATTATGGATTTCAATAAAATGATTCAGGACGATGTTCGGGTTGAAAATGTACTTTTCCCGATACGTGATGGTTTATTAATTGCCCGGAAGTTGTAGTTTTATATAGTTTATATCTTATAGGAGCCTGATTAGCAAGCAATGCTTAAAGAAGGGCTCACAGTAAATTAGTGCTTATTCAGTAAATTTTATATTACTCATTTGTTATGAGAAAAGCTTATCTTCTCTTCTGCCTCTGCATTGCCTGTGTGCAGGCCATGGCACAGATAGAGGTTCCGCACCAGCTGGAGTTTGCCGGCATGAGTCTCACCCTTACTGAAGAGGCCCGCAGGCAGGTAGCTACTGATGCTGATGCCTTATTGCGACACCCTCGCTTTTTCCAGCTGAAGGTAGATAAAGCCGATGCTTATTTTCCGATCATAGATCGTATTTTTTCTGAAGAAGGTATCCCATTTGACTTTCGTTACCTGGTGCTTCAGGAGAGCGGACTGGTGCCTGATGCGGTTTCCAGCTCTAATGCAGTTGGGTACTGGCAGTTTAAAAAAGAATCTGGCCAGGAAGTAGGCCTGCGAGTAGACGGAATAGTAGATGAGCGCATGAACATAGTATCTGCTACTTATGGCGCTGCACGCTACCTGCACCGGCATAATGCTGTTTTCAATAACTGGGTATACACCCTTTTATCATACAACATGGGCCTTACCGGGGCTAAAAACGTGGTAGATGCCCGTCATTTCGGAGCAAAGCGTATGACTCTCGATGCCAAGACCCACTGGTATATATTAAAGTTTCTTTCTCATAAAGTAGCTTATGAGGGCGCCATAGGCCAGAATACCAACCCACCACTCCGATTGGTAGAATATACCCAGACCGGAGGCAAGTCTCTTGCTCAGGTTGCTTCAGAAACCCAGGTAGATGGCGAGCTTATAAGCGAATACAATAAATGGATTAAAGCTAAAACTGTACCTACCGATAAATCTTATACTGTAATTCTGCCGATACGTGCTGAAGAGCAGGCTGGGGTATTGGCTCAGGTGGCTAGTCCTGCTAACAATACCGCAACTGCAACAGAGCCGGTGCAGGTAGAAGCAAGACCTTACAGCGAAAGTATATTTGCAAGCCTGTTTGGAAAGAATGCCGAAAAGAAAAAATCAAAAAGTGAAAACTCTCCCCTCTTTTTCTCATGGAATGGTATTAAAGCTATACAGGCTCAGGCAGGCGACAATTCTGCTACCCTGGCTGCTCATGCGGGCATAAGCAGGGATGAGTTTCTGAGCTTTAACGATATGAAAATTTTTGACCTTGTTGTGCCGGGTCAGTTGTATTACGTGAAAAAGAAAAAACGCAAGGCACAGGTAGAATATCATACGGTAAGAGAAGGAGAGACGCTATGGGACATATCGCAGATGTATGGCTTAAGGCTAAGCCTGCTGATGAGCAAAAACAGGATAAGCAAACCTGAAAAGCTAAAAGAAGGGCGTGTACTTTGGTTAAAGCATATACGTCCAGACAATGTAGCCATAGAATATAAGAAGGTAGATAAAAAAGCGCCTGTTGCTCCAACTGCTATTGCTCAAAATATTCCGGCTCCCAAAGAAGATAAAACTGCTAAAGACAGTAAAGCAGAGCCCGTTCAGCCAACAGCAAAACCAACAACAGGCCCTACCGCAAAAGAAGAAGCCCCGGTACAGATTTCCGCACCAGTACAAACGAAGCCTGCAGTTGCCGATAATAGCAATAAAGGGCTGACCCAGAAAAATGAGGATGAAGATGATGAACCTGCTGCATTCTTTGATAATATGCCTGAGCAGCCATTAACCAACACGGAGGCAAAAGTAACAGCTACTGAGTTTGCAAAACCTACCGTGGTATATACAGAAAAAGAAATTCAGCGTTCATTTTTAAAGCATACTGTAGACTTTGGCCAGACATTATATGCAATTAGCCGCCAGTATGAAGTGCCTGTAGATAGTATTAAACATTGGAATAATTTTGAAGAAAATAGCCTGAGACAGGGCCAGGTTCTCCTTATACGTAAGCCCGACATTGTAAAAGCAGCCAGCAAAAATACACAGGTAGCTACCCAGGCTCCTGCATTGCAGTTACCCGCTGGCAGAACGTATACAGTTAAGCCTGGTGATACCCTTTTCAAAATTTCAAAAGAGCTTGGCGTAACAGTGCAACAACTTAGGGACTGGAATCAAAAAGCCAACGACCAAGTAGCTGTAGGAGAGCAGCTAAAAGTGCAGTAAAAGATTTTTTATAAGCAAAAAAGGTTCTTGTTAATAAGCAAGGACCTTTTTTGTTTCAGGCCAGTTGTTAAAGGTATAGTTATTTTTTTGCAAAGGGATAAAGGTTAAGGGGTTAAATATCTGACTTTACATGAAAGAAAAAGCCCCTTTCTTTTGCCCTGTTCATGGTATATTCAACCCTTATAACCATATCATAATAGCTTACAATATCAATACCTAATCCTGTGCCTGTTAACAAGTTATTGGAGAAACGAGGGTTCAGGTGCTCAGAAAACTGGTTGTGTACGTAGCCAGCATCCATATGTGCCTTTACATAAATAGCCAGCGGAATTGTCTGGAACTGCCTGATAGGAACCAGGTTACCCATATCTAGTTTACGGTTAAGGAGGCGCTTACGCAATGAGTTTTTAGACATAAAAAAATGTTGCCCGTCAATTACATAATATTCATATCCACGAATGACCCTGTTGCCATAGCCTAATGCCCTAAGCTCCGTATAGGGCTGTGGATTGTTATAATTAATGGCAACACTGCCACCTATCTCGTTTGCCAGGTAGAGGTTCCATAGTAAAGGCTGGTACCGGGAGTAGGTAGCGCCTACACGAGTTAGGCGGATATCATCAGACCTTAGCAAACCCAGTTGCTCTACACTGAAACGGGCCAGGCTGCCAGAAAGAGGATATGCTCTAATATCACGCCTGTCTATAGAGTAGCTATATACAGCCGAGAAGTACCGTTGCCTGGTTTGGCCATTCAAAAAATAACTGGGGTTAAGTGTAGCTACAGTATCATGAATTGTATTGTAATTATACTTAAGCTCGGCATGGTGAAATCTGAAAAAGCCAGACCTGTAGGTATATACAGCCGATAAGGCCAGGCGGGTACGTAACACTTCTTCGCCTGCCAGGAAATCAAGCTTGTTGCCCACGGTTTGTATGGCAACATCTTTATTGGTAGAGTAAGATGCATAGAGCCCTGCTCCGGCCAATTGCTTTTTGTTGATATATGGAATGTTATAGCTTAGGTCAAACTTCTTTGTAAAACCGCTTTGCAACCGAACGCTCAGCATTTCATTACGGCCCCTGAAGTTTTTTTGAGTAAACCAGAAGCCATAATTTGTTCGGCTTAAATCCCGCCCTCTGTCGTACCACCATTCATTGAGGTTACGATCGGCCAGTTCAAAGATAATGTTGGGATATGTATACCAGCGCTCTTTTACTACAATTAGTACATCTCGTACTACAGGAGTTACAGCACCTTCATAACTATCACCCCCTGCAAAATAGATATTAGAAGTAATGAACAGACCTGTATTAAAAATTTTATTTTCATTTACTTCCTTCAGAGCCTTAAGGGTTTTCGTATAAATGGTGTCACCTTTTGTAAAATCAAGCTCGCGCGTAATGATATGAGGCTTAGTGCGTATGTTCCCTAAAATAGTGATTTCACCTACCAGAAAGTAGCTTTTAAGATTGGTTTCGGAGGTATCAACAACTGCTTGTGTATAAGCTCTGGCACTAATCAGCAGTGAAAAGAGCATTAAAAATACAGCTGCAAAAATACGCATAAAAGGTAAATGTGGTAGAGGCGCCTTATGGCGAACTTATATACTAAATTAGCAATAAAAGTCGGTATTTTGTTTCGGTCCAAAATATTTATCCCTAAATTTATTACCATAATCTTACATTTCCAACAATCTATTATATACACCTATAAATTTAACACCATGACTGACCCAATCAGAACATTTGAAGAATATACAACTGAATATAACAAAAGTGTAAAAGATCCGGAGGGGTTTTGGGCAGATAAAGCGTCCCGTTTCCAGTGGAGAAAAAAGTGGGATAAAGTCCTGAACTGGAATTTTACAGAACCCGATGTACGCTGGTTTGAAGGTGCTAAACTTAATATAACAGAAAACTGCCTGGACAGGCACCTGGCCACCCGGGGTGACCAGCCGGCCATTATCTGGGAGCCTAACACGGCCGATGAGGAGTCTATAACCCTTACGTACAGGGAGCTTCATGAAAAAGTTTGTCAGTTTGCCAATGTATTGATAAAGCATGGTGCTACAAAAGGAGACCGTATCTGTATATATATGCCTATGGTGCCCGAGCTGGCTGTAGCTGTACTGGCCTGTGCCCGCATTGGGGCTATACACTCTGTTGTTTTTGCAGGTTTTTCGTCTAACGCACTGGCCGATCGTATTGAGGATGCAACAGCTACTATGGTTATTACTGCTGATGGCGCTTATCGGGGCAATAAAACCATTGCTGTAAAAGATGTAGTAGACGAAGCAATGGAGCGCTGCCCGAGCATAACCAGCTGTATTGTGCTTAAACGCACTGGCGAACCGGTTAGTATGAAGCAGGGGCGTGATTTCTGGTGGCACGAAGAGGTAAAAGCTGTAAATACAAGCAACGAGGCAACAGAAACCGATGCAGAAGATATGCTTTTTATTTTATATACCTCAGGCTCTACAGGCAAACCTAAAGGGGTTGTGCATACTATAGGTGGTTATATGGTATATGCTGAGTATAGCTTCCGTAATGTGTTTCAATACCAGGATGGCCAGGTATATTGGTGTACAGCAGATATTGGCTGGATTACAGGCCACTCGTATATTATTTATGGACCCCTGTTGGCAGGAGCTACAACCCTTATGTTCGAGGGTATACCTACCTATCCGGATGCTGGTCGTTTCTGGCAAGTAGTAGAACGCCATAAAGTTAACATCTTTTATACAGCACCTACTGCCATCAGGGCCTTACTTGCCTATGGAACCGATGTGGTTAACAAGTATGATCTAAGCTCACTTAAAGTGCTTGGCTCAGTTGGGGAGCCTATTAATGAAGAAGCATGGCATTGGTACAATGATAATGTAGGTAAAGGGAAATGCCCCATTGTAGATACCTGGTGGCAAACCGAAACAGGAGGTATATTGATATCGCCTATTGCTGGTGTTACTAAAACAAAGCCTTCGTATGCTACCTTACCACTGCCAGGTGTACAACCTGTACTGGTAGATAGTGAAGGTAATGAGCTTACCGGTAATGATGTAGAAGGTAACCTGTGTATCCGTTTTCCCTGGCCTTCTATCTTAAGAACTACCTATGGAGACCATGAGCGTTGCCGCCAGACCTATTTCTCTACCTATAAAAACCTGTATTTTACAGGCGATGGCTGCAAGAGGGACAAAGATGGCTACTATCGTATATTAGGTAGGGTAGATGATGTGATAAATGTTTCTGGTCACCGTATGGGTACAGCCGAAGTAGAAAGTGCCATTAATGAGCACCCGGAAGTTATTGAATCGGCAGTAGTAGGCTACCCGCATGAAATAAAAGGGCAAGGTATTTATGCATATGTAATTTGCGAGCCGGGTGAGCATAATGAAGAAAAATTACGGGCAGAAATACTGGCTACCGTAACTAAAATCATTGGACCTATTGCCAAGCCTGATAAAATACAGATTGTGAGTGGTTTGCCCAAAACCCGGTCTGGTAAAATTATGCGCAGGATTTTGCGCAAAGTAGCCGAGGGCGATACGTCTA
>FPIC01023751.1_pt1 | contig 48182 bp, 44 predicted proteins | sample 1504481 | NCBI WGS metagenome assembly FPIC01 (sample SAMEA4475357, study PRJEB15587) | soil metagenome | biome: Soil; feature: Field | place: India | collected 2015-03-11 | depth 0 m
GAGATCCGCGGCGTCCATAATAGACAGCATAGATATCAATGGGGCCGCCACTTTAAACACTTGGATGTCAGCCATGAGGTGCGGAAGTTTCTCTAACACTATCTTTACTGGGAGAAGCAACGAGCTGAGCTCCTCTACCTCCTTTCTCAGCGCCGCCACCTCCGCTAATAGGCGCTCGTAGTCGGCTTTTGGAATTGTCACCACCTCGGTCATGGCACCACCCCCAGCAACCAATTAAAGTATATCTTCTCAAACATCTCCTTAAACATCCTCGTCACTGGCGAAGGCGGCAGGAACATGCAATCTGGATAAGGCTTCTGCTTCTTTACAAATGGCGTGAAGTCGCAGGCAGCAGCCATGCCATATGCGCCGACATCCAGCGCGCAGGTGCCCACGATCCTAAATGGCGGCTTGCCAAGCGAAACGCCAGCCAAATCGGCCACAATATTGCTCACCACCCACGGGGCGTAGCTGTGCAGTATCGTGCCGGCCATCCCCACGGGGACGTTGGGCGCCGCCACGTCGCCTATTACATAGACGTCGTCGTACTTTTCGCTTCTGAAATCGCCGTTTGCCGGATTCCGGGGCGCGGCCCAGCCGTTCTTGGCCAAGTCGCTGTTAAGCACAGGATCTGGCGCCTTGTGAGGCGGTACAATAAACGCCGCGTCGAACTTTATCTTCTCCCCTGTAGTGGTCTCTATCTCGTTTTTGCCTAGGTTTTTAATGGCCACGCTCTGGCCGACGCCAATGTAGTCGATGCCTAGTTGCTGAAGGAAGCCGGACATCCACTTCGCCGCCATTGGGCCAAAGTTCTCAAAAGGCCTCTTCATTGGGTGTACAACAGTAATCTTCACCTTGTCTCTAAGCCCCCTTGTTAGGTAGTAGAAGTGGGTCAGCATGGCCAGCTCAATCGGCGCAGGCGGGCATCTATAAGGTAGCGAGTACACCCCAATCACCACGTGGCCGCTCTTGACCTGCACCAGGGCGTCAGTCACCTTGAGCGAGGGCTCAAGCTCCCACGTATGCGGGAAGCCCGTGTCCACAGTCTCGGCCCCAAGGGCGACCACCAAATTGTCGTAAGTGAAATCGCCAGCCGTGGTCGACACCTTGCGATTGGCCGGGTCGATTTTTGTGACCTTAGCCTTTACGAAATTTACGTTGTGTCTTTTTAAAAGATCAAGAGGAGCGCTTATCTGCTCAGGCCGCCTGTAGCCAAAAGCCACATATAGGTAAGAAGGCCTAAACTCCGTCCTATCCTTCATGTCAACGACGGTAATCTCCACCTCGCCAGGGCCTAAAAGTTCCCTAACTTCCCTAGATATTATCAAGCCTCCGGTGCCGCCTCCGAGTATTAATAATTTTTTTACCATAGTGCAAAAAATATACCCTATATTTAAATTTTTTGAGAAAATTTCTAAAAAATAGTTCCATTATGGAAATTCCCAAGCTCCCCAGAGTATCAGGGATGCTCTGATTAGGAATACGGCCATTATCGCAAGCGCGCCACCCGCCGCTAAAGCCGGCTTCTTGCCCCATGTTGTTAATGTTGCGGCCGCCAAGGCAAGTATCAAACCGCCGGTAGTCAGTGGGTCGGACATAGCTCCCGCCGCGCTGAACATCGCGGCCGAGGGGCCAAGGGTTGACAGATGCAGGTGGGCCCCGTACGTCAATACAGTCAAGCCGCTGCCTATTGCAGTCCATCTACCTGCCTCGGTTTTGCCCAGCAGTGCGTAAAGACCGCTCCCGGCGGCCAGGCCCATGAAAAATGCGAGTAACGGCACGCTGGCTGAGTGCCAGAAGGGTACTCCCCTCTCGTAGGCCAGCAACAGTCCTGTATACAGGGCCACGTATACGCCGAAGGCGGCCATTAGCAGACCTAGCACGTTCATGACCGCTCTGTTGCGCCCCCACACCGCGATCTTTGCCAGCGGCCTTATCATCGGTAGTGTGAATAGCAGAGACCACAATATCAGTAGCGAAATCCCAGTTGCTCCCCAGACCATCCAGCTGAAGTGGTTACCGTTGGGGTTAAAAATGGGTAGTACCAACATTCCTGCAGTTGGAGGTTTCAACAGCTCAGATGCCAAGATGCCTAGGGCAATGGCGGGAAATAGTACGCCCAGCACTCCGCCGACTGCCGCGTATCTAGTGTCTCCCCTCCTCCAGAAGTAGTAAGCCCAAACAACAGCTAAGCTGGCTATAGCAAGTAAAGTCATCTCAACAACGACGGGCCAGCCCCAGACAGTGTTACGCACTATCATAGCCCCCCTACGTAGTACACTCTTCCACCTGTCTTTAAATCAGGCCTAGCGAGTTTCGCAACACCGCCGCGTACTAGCTCGGCCACTGGGTCGTTGGGGTTATCTAAGTCTCCGAACATCCTGGATCCGGTGGGACAGACCTCCACGCAGGCCGGCGACCAAAGCTTACCATCGCCTTTGTACCGGTGGTAGCAAAATGTACACTTGTCAACCGCGTCTACTCTAAACGCCCACTTGTTTGGCACCGGCGGCTTGAACAACACACCGCCGTACTGCGTCGCGGGCTCCACCTCCTTGACAAGCGGCTTGTTCTCAGCCTCGTGCCACTCGTGCGGCTCCGGCCTATAGCGCGACCCGTAGGGACACGCAATAATGCAGTAGCCACAGCCTATGCACAGATCCTTGTTAACCAGCACCACGCCCTCTGGCGTCTTGTACGTGGCGCCTGTTGGGCACACCCTCTGACAAGGCGCATCCTCGCAGTGGTAGCAAAGCGAAGACACGAACTTCCTCGACGGCTTGCCGTTGCTCTCCTCTCTCCACTCAACCCACGTTCTCAGCTTCACAGTCTGCGGCTTGCCGCGGTTAGACGGCTTAGCGGCTGTAAAGACTTGGCCGTGTTCGATAATGCACGCCGCTACGCAGGCGCGGCATCCAACGCATTTATTTACGTCAATGACGAAGACCGGCCTCATAGCCCACCCACCTTACTCACCTCTACTACTGTGTTGCCCATGGCGCCGGGCGTCCCAAGCCTCCCAGCCAACATTGGGCCGAGGTAGTTGTCGTCGCTGTAGCCGGAGCGGAGGTTTACAAGCTTCTCCGCCTTAGCCCTAAGCCTCCCCCTCGGCACAAGCCAGTAGTGGTATATCGCAATGATGTCTGGTCTAACCATCGGAGTAACCCTCACCTTAAACCTCGCCGCAGGTACCTCGCCTACGCCCACTGCCTTTAACTGTTCAAGGACTTTCGGCGCCGCTGGTCTCACCTCTATCACGTCGCCGTCGTTCACCCCTAGCTTAGCCGCGGTGTCCGGGTGGATCCACGCCATCAGCAACTCGTCAGGAGTCAGCGTGTTAAGCAACATGTTATTCTGCGTATGGCTGTGGGTATGGGTATAGGGCCCGTGCCTGTAAACCAGCAACAGCCTCTTCGGCGGCTCCGGCGGCACTAGGCCGTTCACCTTGATGTCTGGCGTTGGCGGGCCGGTAGCCCACATGTAGTCCGGCCTAGCCATGCCGGCGTAGAGCGGCACAGGCGAGAACAAGGGGTCAACACCGCTTTTAGTCCCCCCAAGGTCAGACGGGTCGATAGAGGTCGCAGGCTTGCCGAATACCCTCTTGACGTCGTATGCCAAGTTGATGCTGTATATCTCGACTTTCCCACTCGGCGTCGGCAACGGCGCCAGGCCCTGGGTAATGGGGGAGTTGTAGTGGACGACGCGCCACAGCCAAGCCTCCTTGTCTACTGTATACTGGACAGGCTTAAACACATGCACCCTCACCCTCACCTCCCGCCCAAGCGCTTGGCTCCACCTCTCGTCTACTACAGTTTCTAATCTGCCCGTGGGGACTAACACCATGTAGCCGCCCATCTTATACAAATCGTCAACAGTCGGCGCCCTTACCTGGCCGTTCTCGTCAATAATCCTAATCCTCCTAAACGTGGCGTTTATGAAGTTCATCAAGTTGGGGATGGGGAATATGCCGTCTTCCGTTATCATCCCCACGGGCATGTTCTGGGACCAGTCAGTGCCGTCCCTCGCCTTGACTCCCATCTGCTGTAGCCTCCTGGCAATCATCAACAAAACCTCGAAAATTGTCCTCCCGTTGCGCGATCTGAACTTCTTGTCCAACTCGCCCGGCTTCTCCCCCTGCTGTAGCCTCGCCTTATACTCCTCGTAATACCAGGGGAACCGCACGGAGATGGCTGGGAACGGAGAGAACGGGCCTGGGAGCGCTAGGTCCATTCTCTCTAGGTAGGGGAGGTCGGGCAGAATCACGTCGGCGAAGGCCGTCGTGTCGTTGAACTGTATGTCGTGGACAATGACAAGGTCGAGGTTGCGGAAAATCTCCTCCACCAGTTTACTGTTGCCGATCTGCGGAATTGGGTTAGACCCCGTGATGAAGACCACCTTTGTCTTAAACGGCTTGCCGTAGACAACGCTCTCGTAAAGCGCCTGGACTGTGTCGTACGGGTAGAGGTAGCCCTGCTTTTCAGCCTCCTCAGCCCATTTCTCCACAAGCGTCGGCACTGGCGGGGCGCCGCGGTCGCTAGGACCAGGCAACGGCGGCGCGATAGGAATTACATACACAGCAGACATGTTTGAAGAGACGTATTCAGAAAACGTCATTCCCCGTATTGTTTTGTAGGGCACGTCTTTCTTAGTATACTTCATCACCTTGTTATACACATCTGCGTAGGGCATTATCAAGTGGGTCAATAGGAATAAGCCGCCGGGCTGTTGTATTCTGCCCAGGAGGGCCATCAAGACGCCCACTGCCCTCCAAGTCTGCGGCGAGTTGCTGTAACGCGGGTCGTGCCAGCCTATGGGAGCCACCGCGCGGTACTGAGACACAATCTTGGCAGCCCTCCTTAAGTCGTTTACATCAACATCCGCCTCTTTGGCCACGGCCTCCATGTAGTCGCCCACCCCGTGCTTCTTAGCGAGTGCCGCGAGGTTTGCGTCAACCCACTCCTTAAGTATAGTCAACGCGGTCTTCACCTTGGCCACTGTCCCATCTTTAAGCTGTACCTCATACTGTCCAAACAAAGAGGCTTGCCTCGCTGCGTTGTCGGGGGCGGGGGCGTTTGTAGCCGTGTCCCAGACCACGTAGGCAAAGCCGGAAGGCGCCTGCACTCCGTACTTGTCCCAAGCAACCTCGGAGGCGAGCAACGGCAAGCCATCTTCTTTTATTAAAAACGGCGCGTTTGTATAAGTCCTGAGATACGGCTCTACATAACATCCGTTGTCAAGCACGTATTTGATAAATGCCAAGAGGACTGCGAGGTCTGTGCCGGGCTTTACAGGTAGCCAGACAGTGGCATATGAGGCGGTCTCGTCGAAGACGGGACTCAACACCACCAGCATCGCTCCCCTCTTCACAGCCTCCATGAAGCGCCATGTCTCCGTCACGACGCCTGCGCCTATCACGTTCCTCCTAACTACCAGTATGGCCTCCGCCTCGCCGTAATCTATGCAAGATACGTGGGCTTGGTGGCCATGGCCCCAAGTCAGCCAGTGGCCGAGGTAGCGGGGGTAAGTGCAGTAGGGGTTGTCGAAGGTGATCTGCCCGCCGCCGAAAGTGTCGGCGAATCTGGATATGGGCACCCCGGCGCGCATAGATGCGGTTGGCCCCCAGGCGCCGAAGAGGAAGGTGAAGGCTTGACGCTCGTTGTTGTCGGCAAGCTCCTTAAGCTTCTTCGCGATGATTTCGATAGCGGTGTTCCAATCCACCTCCACCATGTCGTCGTACCTGCCGCGGCTCTGCGCTATCTGCCTCTTGACTTCTTCCCACGAGATTTTGCCCTGGGCCCAGTCGACAAGGGCTTTCCTAGCCATGGGCTTCTTAATGACGTCGGGGTTTAGCCACGTGTTAAACGTGCCTGAGACCCCCCTGGCACATATCCCAATCGCGCTGGTTGGGGCGTTTGTATTAGGCCTAATACGCACCGGCTTACCGTTAACTACATCTATGTAAATGGCGCACTGCGCCATACACATACCGCATATAGAGGGTATAGAGACGATAGTTGCCTTAGACTCGGACTGCGGCGCCGCTGTAGTTTCGGCTACGCTCTTTATCGCAAATCCAGCTAGCCCCCCCGCTATACCTATGGCGACGCCGGTTTTTAAAACATCGCGTCTAGTAAGTGACATGAGGAAAGTCTATATTCGGTTTATATAAAGCTTGTTATAAAGATTGGTCTAGAATAGTACAAAATATATGAAAAGTGAAACTATGTGTACACTGAATATAACTTAGCACGTGACGGTTAGGAATTCGCCCTGTGCCTCGGCTTTGCACCCTATACCTGTAAAAATTCCTTTCACCGTTTCCCTAATCTGCGCATCACTTGCCCGGAAGGTGTTAGGCCCCACGCGGTATATTCCTATAACCTGGGGCCCTATCCTTGTCAGAACGTCCACGAACTCCTTAGGCGTGTAGTAAGCTCTCAGCAAAACACCTGCGTTGAGTCCCACCTCGTAGCCGCCCCTTCCCGGGCCTATACTCCTCGCTATTCGGCATATGTGAATCATGTCAAGTGGATCGTAGCCGTGTTCAATCGCGTCAAGGACGGCGGAGAAAACCGCCGAGACGACCTCCGAGGGCTTCCTCCCTATTTTCCTAACTTTTAGAAAAAACTCGTCGGCAAGTGACCTCTCTACTGCAATTCTGGCGTATTTAGGAGGCATGTACCATATTGTACACGAAATATAAAAGTTGCGCCTAACAGTTCACCTCTGCCACGATTACGTTGCTCTCGTAAGTGGTTTTAACGGTGCAGCCGAATTGCCTAATAGCCTCCTCTGCGAAGTATCCAAGACACTTTACAGACATCTCTCCAGTCCCGGCGAAGACGATCCGCCATGTGTTGCCGCTTCTGCTAAAAGAAAGTCTAGAAACTGGGAGTAGTGAGAAGAACTGCGACGCCACGGCCATAAACTCGCCGAAGCTCCTAAAGTCTTGTACGGCTATTTTGCCGAATTTGGCCCCGGTCTCTCTGAGAAAGGCGATGACCTCCTCATCTTCACACATTTTCCACTTTTTAGCGACCAGCTCAAGATAAGAGAGGGGCACTGGGACCACGTCAAATGCCAGGGCCTTCTCGAGTAGCCTAAACATCTCAATAGCTTTGCCAGGCGTAATGCCCCGCCTAAGGAGCTCCACCGCTAGTTTTAAAGCATCTGAGGCAAGCTTAACCACCGAATAGCCTTGCGCCTTGGCAACAGAAGAAGCCTCCTTGGCTACTTCGCTCTCCACAGGCACTGTCGTCCTAGACACAGATGAACCATTATTCCTCTTATAAATCTTTGAGCCCATAGGAAAGCCTCAGAACTGAGATTATTCTGTAGGCCTCATCTATGTCTGAAACAGCTACCTTCTTCAAGTAATTAACAACGGGTAGCAACGTCCGCTTCACAGTCGTGCGCGCCGCGATCTTCGCCTCCAACCCACCGGCCCTTTCGCCTTCTTCCTCGGCGATTTTAAACCAGTACTCTAGTAGCTTGGCAGATACCTCCTCTACCCACCTAATCCTGAGTAAACGCTCAAGCGCCACCAATTCCTCCTCGACTATCTCCTCCGCCTTTTTAATCTCCGCATCTCTCATGGCGTTGAAGCGGTCAGCTAAGTCCCTAAGGGAGTCTATGGTGACCACCTCCACTGGGAGACCCGCGGCGGTGTTTCTAGGCATTCCCATGTCTACAATAATACGGACTCTGGCGTCTCTTGGCACGCTTTTTATTATTGGTTCAAAAGTAGCCACAGCAGTAAAAACGACATCAAAATCCTCAAGACACCTCTCCACAGATCGCTCAGACAGCGGCCAAACCTCGACGCCGAGGTCAGCGGCTTTCTCCACAGAGCGGTTCACCACCACCAAGCGCCTCGCACCTGCGTCTATGAGCTCTTTCACCAAGCCGCGGCCAACAGAGCCTGCCCCAATGACGCATACGCGGGCGTTGGTCAAATCGATCTTTTCCTTCACATAGAGTATAGACAACGAGCCGAGCCCTCTGGGCCCCCGAGAAATGCCAGTCTCCGTCCTTACTCTCTTCCCCACCCTTATAGCTCTCTCCACCACAGTCTTCAAAAGCTCACGGGTGTAGCCGGCCCTAACTTGTCTATCAAACGCCTCCTCTAGCTGGCCCAAGACGTCCGTCTCGCCGATGAGCATAGATTCAAGCCCAGCCGCCACGCGGAAAAGATGACGGGCCGCATCGACGCCGCGGCGTTCTACGACTTTTTCGACATAAGGCGCGTAGCCGCTCTTGACGATTTCAACCACCTCATCTGGCGGGTTGTATAAGTATGCCTCTACCCTGTTACACGTGTGTAGTACAAAGAGAGGTTGCCGCAACGACACACATACCCTATGTACGCCGTTAGCAACCTTCGACAACTCGTCAACGCCGAGCTCCTTATGCGTCAGGGAAAGAGCAACTAAGCCGTTGACTAAATCCATACCGACGCCACGAGGTAAAAGCCGATTAGAATCGATAAAACACCCACGGCTTTCTCATACCACCTCTTTGGTTTCACACGTTTAAGAAGTCCCCTAACAATTACGTATACCATCAACGCAAGTCCCCCTCCGTACATCAGCAGAGCCGTTAGCAACAAGAGATAATCCCCTGCAAGCGATATGAGGGCCAGCACAGTGGCAAAGCCCATATAGGGGAGGATACATGGAACCCACACGGCGCCGAGCGACACTCCTACCAAGAAGTCCCCAGCCTTGGAGAGCTTTTTATAAGCAGAGGTCTGAATCCTAGACATAGCAGTGGCGTATTTTACATTAAGTCTCTCTACTAAGAGAACTGCGCCCAGCGCCACGAGTAGGACGCCGCCTATAGCCGCAAGCAAGGGCCTTACGGAAGCCGCCGCCACGCCCGACGCCGCGACTAACGCGCCGATAGCCGCGTAAGAAACCACCATGCCTGCTAGAACTCTGCCCAGACTCCTCCTCGCGAAGTGCGTAACCGCCGCTATGCCGAGAACAGGCAATACGCAGGGCGAAAAAGCGCTTACGGCGCCCATGATAAACGCAAGCGGAAACACCCATAATACATCAACGCGGTAACTCGACTCAGCCGCACTACCGGACTCCGACACCTCGCCTAGAAAACGCACAAACGCCGCACCCAAGTCCTCGCCAGGCGGCATATCAGCCCCAGTCCAAAAACCTAGAAGTCTCACCGTGCCGTTCTCCTTAATGCCGATCAACACTGTGGGCGTTCCGGGAATTAGAAAACTCCTCCTCCCAGAGGCGGCGAAGTACTTAACAACTCCGTGATCTACATATACTACCTGCCCCTCCACATAGACGTCGACTGCGGCAACGCCCGATTTCGACAAGTCAAGAGCATACAACCTATACCCCGACAACGCCGCAGCAACGTCCTCCCTACCGAACAAAGCCTCTAACTTCTTACACTCCTCGCACAGAGGCTGGTATATGTAGAGGAAAAACTTGCCCTCCACATCGTAAGGCGAGTCCACGAGCTTGAATTGAAGAGCCCCCTTCTCCACATATGCCGCAGAGAGGAGAAGAGACAACACCAGCAAAATCGCCAAGAACCTCATGACCTATCCAACAACGCAGACGTAAGTACGCCCACAACGATGACCAACGCCGTAGCGGCGAGTTGCACAACTTCAACACCACTTCTCACAATAGCAACAACGGGGGGTAGCGCGAGCACAACCGCCATTGCCGTGGCGGCGGGCGGGGGAAGTCCGCCGTAGACGGCGAAGAGGGCTGCCAGGGAGCTGGTAGCGGACAAGAGCAGAGCGGCCACGGCGGCTGAGGGCGCCGCGGCGATGTCGATAAACAGCGACGCCAACACAGTGGCCGACACCGCAACGACACAAGCCACCACAAGCTTTGAGATATAGACACCGACGTGGCCAATGTAGTATATTAGGCCTTCCAACACGCCGCGGTCCCAGTCCCTAATCACGTAGAGATAAGCAGCTAACTGCGACGAGAGAAGCGCCACTAAGTAGATGGACATAGCCCCCGCAAAGGAGCCCAACACCCCTGCCGCCACGCTGGCCACAAATATGAAAACCAACTCTTCAACTCTCCTAAACGCCGCTGTGAGATCAGCCCTAACTACCCCCCACATGTTGAACCTCCTCAATCCGGAGCTCTTGCCCAACCCCTAGGCTAAACGGCGAAGTCAATAGGGCCGCCCCTCTGCTGCGCAAGATGTCGAGGAGCTCCCCCCTAGCCTCCTCATCCAGCCCAGTAGTCGGCTCGTCAATGACGAGGTTAGGCGGGTCTGGCAGAAGCGCCCGCACCACATCTACCCTTCTCTTCCAGCCAAAGGAAAGCGCCTTAACGGGCTTGTCCAACACCTTGCAGACGCCAAGGGGGCAACCCTCCAGCCTCCCGCCGGCCAGCTTAGAGAAGAGCTTCAAGTTCTCCCGCACAGTGAGCTCGGGGTAGAGCATAGGCGTGTGGAAAACCACGCCGAGGAGAGACGCCGGGACTTTGGGCCTCCTCCCATCTACTTGGACAACTCCCCTCGTTGGCTCAAGAACCCCGGCGATGATCTTCACAAGGGTTGTCTTACCCGAGCCGTTGGGCCCCACAAGCGTCACCACGCTGTTAACCCTTAGGCTGACTCCCCTCAAAATCCACGCGCCGCCCAGCCGCTTCCACACGTCGACAACCTCAATCACAGATCTACCAAACGAGACAAGATTAAATTTATCCACGCGCTGTAAATGTTAAGTTCTATATTAGCCTTGCTATATAACATGTACACAAAATATAAGATATGTTACGACTTCACAGGCGCGTAGTATGCAGAGTGGCAACCCTTTAGTATTGTGGTGATGTAAAGCGTCTTGTTGGCAGGGTTGTACACCCCCTCCACCACCACCTCGTCGCTGAACTGGAAAGAAGGCCCAGCTACCTTCAACACCTCCTGGTACGGTATCAGCGCAGTGATGGTAAAGCCGTCGCGGCCTCTGAGGATGAGGTAGAGGTTGTCCCCAGCCCTCCCGTAGTCCACAAGCTTGCCGGAAACCCTTACCTTGCCCCCCTTGAAGTTTTTCAAGTCGGAGACGTCCATAGGGGTGCCGATGTAGAGAGACATGACACCTGCTACAAGGAAAATCGATATAAGCGCCGCGGCGAACACCCACCTCTTCATAACCTCTCTCTTACTTTCAATAATATAAACATAAAGGCGAAGTAAAGCGCCGCGTTGACGTAGGCGCTGAAATGCCTCACAAGGAAAACTCCGCCGCCCGCCACCGCCACGAAGTTCTTTGGCAGTGTTGGGGTCCCGTTAAAAAATGCAGGACTTAGCACACTGTCCGGCGGGGCGTTTAGCGCTGTGCCGTCTTCCAGTACAATTGTGCTTTGTGTAACGTTTACGACGCGTAGCGGGTGGTGCACAAACCAGGGATACATCAGCAATACCGCCGCCAAGGCCCCGGCCACGTAGAGCCACCCGGCGCCCCTAGCCTTTGAAAAGAATAGGGCGAAGAAAAGCGCTGTTAGCAGAAGAATTCTGACGCCCATATACGCGCCCATGGTGCCAGTAAGCGTGCTGCCGGGTCGCGGGTGGAAGGCCTGGGCCACAATCGGCGCCACGAGAGAGACAACAGACAAAACAAAGCCTGCGATGACAAAAACCTGTGCCAGCTTTACGCTTCTGTCAGGATCTTCAACCCCCCTCCTAATCGCCGGGTATATGGAAAAGACCAAGGCGAGGACGAGGATAGACATCTGCCTAGGATCAAGCGCGAAGGGGGTCCCCCAGCTCTCCGCGGCCCAGATAGTGCCGCTGATAAAGGCGTACCAGCCCAGAAGGGCGACGGCATACGCCGAGAAGTCCATCCACTTCACAACCCGCTCCGAGGCGCCGCGCCAGACGCCCCAAACAGCAAGGATGAGCGCCGCGGCGGCCGCGATGTATAAGACAATTGCGGCAGGCACGTGCACGTAGACGTTGAGATACGCAGTCGGCGCTCCCAACTCGCTAACAACAAGCGGGAAAGGCCCCCAGTTCACAAAATACAAAGCAGAGACAACGTCAAGTACAACAAGGATGTAAAGCAGACTAACCAGATTCATAGGCAGAAATAAACGCCTAGAAAATAAATCTTTGCATAACAGAAGTACACAAAAACTACTTTTTTCTCAGCCAGACAAGCCCACCCCCCAGTAGAGAAAACACGAGAAGCAACCCAGCATAGAACTTCACATAGCCAGCCCCACCTCCGCCACTCTCAGCGCCTATTTCGTAGGGAGTTGTCGAGATATCCCACTTATTCTCTACGCCGAGGCGCCACCCTATAGCATGGGGATCCGCCGCTTTGCTGGGGTCAATAGCTGTGAAGTGACAATTAAAACAAGCTGTCCAAACCCTCTCAGGGCCCAGCCCGTATTTACCGATGGGAGTGCCGATATAGAACAACGTCGAGAGATAATCCTTAGAGTAGGCATCCCACAGCCCTACCTCCACGTTTCTCCCGCCTGCCGAGGCGCTTGTAATGTTGCCGACCAGATATCCTAGTACCTTAGAGGCGTTGCGGGGCGTGTACGCCCTCGCCAACCTGGCAATAGAGGGGACGGTTTCAAAAGGCGGCGTAGCCCCGCCGGTTGAGCCCACGAACGTGTAAAGCCCTGCCAACCAGCCGTTGTAATTGTAGCCTATGTGGACAACGGAGTGGCACTTACACCCCACGTTGTAGTGAACGCTCGTTGAGACGACGTTTTTGATAGCACTGTGACATACGCCGCAGTTAGACCATATGGCGTCAGCGCCGTTTACCTTATAGCTCAAGACGTTGTGAGTCCACACCATACGATTAGCTCCGCCTATAGTGGTAGACTGGAAGGTGGACTGCCCGTGGCACGGCTGGCAAACGTCCGGGTGTTGGACATAGGCAGTATCAGGCAAGCTTGTTGTAGGCGCGTTAGCGTATACGAAATGGCAGTTGAAACAAGACTTCCAGCTACTATCCGCAATAGAGCCGTAAGCGCCTACCAGAGATGGGTCAACGTTACTAACTCTAGAAATAGAGCTTCCCGGAAGAGGCGTAATCAAATCCTTGACGTACCAGTCCCACAATCCGACGACCACGACGTACCTGTCCCCACGCTTGCCTGTGAAATAGCCGGCGTTGTACAGCGAGTTGTACAACTTCTGTAAGTTAGGCGGACAGCCGCCGGAGGCGCAATTATACTGGAGCTTGTTCTGCGTAAAAGACGCCGTCGGCGAGACGTACGGCGGGTTGACACTAGGCAGATACTCCTCCACATACACCAAACCAGGCGTTTGCCTATCGAAATGCAACACCGCGTGGCACACACAAGCCGGCGACATGGCCCTACCTCTTCCCATACCTCCTCCGCCACCTGACCAAGTGTTTACTACAGTTAGTGTAGCTGATGTAAGAGACTGGTGGGCGGTGCCGCTTAGCGCAGGTAGAGAGTGGCAGTTTGTACAGCCGCCGGTTCCGGTGTGGCAACTTCCACACTGCCCAGAAGTGGGGTTTGGAACGGCGAGGGCGAGTAGCGAAACTAGCAGTGCTAGTATGAGCCTCTTCATTCCTTTACATAGATTCATTCCTTTACATAGACTAGTATAAACAGAATTGCAACAGCAACCGCCGCGGATAGCCATAGGAGATTGACGGCTGGGATCTCCTTGATGGTAATGTGTATCCCCTCGGTATAGGCCGGCGATTTGGCGGGGTCGTAGCCGTAGGCGAGGTTCAGCACTTCGAGATAGGCGGTAGTGAAAAACGCGGCGAAGTCTTGACCCGCCCTCCTCAGCTGGTCGATGTAGAAGCCCGATGTGAGCAGAGCCGCGATGCGCAACGCGTCTTCGGGAGGCTTAGTTTTCAACACGTTGCTGATGTAGTATATCATCGGCTCCGGGTAGTAAGACATAGAGCCTTTTACATACGGCGTAAACACCGCGATGTAAACATCGCCGAGCCCCCTTGGCGTTGTGATTACAGAAGAGACTAGGCCGTGTATCCCGCTGACTTCGCCGTTGACCTCGTACCGCACAACCGCATCGCGCCTGGCGCCGTCTATGTACAGCGACGCCTTTAAGTACGCCCCGCTGGGGACCACTCCGGGGAACTTCTCCAAAAAAGCGTGGCCAAACCTCACGTTTGACAAAAGGCTGTAGTAGGGGAGGTTCAGGAGGCCGTACAGCGGCGTACCAGGCCTAAGAGTCATGTAGAACAGCGTCAAGTTATTGTCAAGCACGTAGGGAATGGCAATACGCCTCTCAGACGCCGATATTATAGCCGACATGGGGACAACCGCAATAGAGTCTCCAGCCCCCTGCACCATCAGCCTCCCGGTCATGTTAACAACGGCGCCTCCCACCCTCACCACGCATGGCTCTCCCACCTCCACGGATGTCTGGTTGCCAAGGCCGGCCGGCGAGTTGCCCAAGAGATACACCACCATGTAGAGCCCTCCGCCCCCCGCGTGGGCGGCGTACGATCCAAAGGTCGCGTTGGTAATAACGAGCTCCCTCCCATCTGCCAAACGGCATTTAATATCGCCCACCGCAACCGGCTCCTTTGCGACGTCAAACAACAGCCTCAGCAACGCATCGCCCTCTACGCGCTTGGCAGCGTCTTCCAACATAGGCCTGGCCTGGTTTAGGAGGTTAGTAAGAGACAACATCCCAAATTGGGCGTATTGATACACCTCATTATTGCCATAGACGGTGTAGATATCCACCTTATCCCCCATTAACCCCAAAGTGTAGTTTACAACCGAAATTTTCATTCCCTGTATGTTCAACGTGCCGCCGGGTGCCACGTAGGCGTCGACGAAGTACGCTCTGTTGTATGCAAAAGGCAGGCTGTAGACGGCGGCGACGAAGAAGAGGAGAAGCGCAAAATGCAGAAGCCGAGTAACAACCACAGTCCTATTCTTAGAAATAGCCGCCGAGTATAGCATAACGGCGCCTCCCAGTGCCGACCATACAAGAGCCGCGCCGATTGCCATGTTGGTCAATATGTGCGACTTAGGCGAAAAAGTCAAAACGCCTGCCCACACAAGCCCAACCACAGCCGCCGTGGCCACGGCCCCGGCGCCGAGGTAGAGCCAGAACGTTTTGCCAAGCTTATCGAGGTATATCAGCGGGGCGAGGATAAGAGTAAGCACTACTAAGATGTACAGCGCTGGGTTGTAGAACCACATCCCGTCGTCCATCTGCGGCGGCGAGGTGTTCACCCCCGCGGCTACGCCGAGTGAGGGGATGAGCAAAGAGCCGTATAGTAGAAGCCCAGCTACGAAAATTGTAACAAACGTGACTACGCTCCTCCACGGGACGGGGGCCCACTTAGCTATTAACAAATCGCGGAGAAAGCCGAAGAAAAACGCCAATGACAGCGCGAGTAGCAAATACCCCCCAGCCCCCGGCGAGGCGAAGCCGTGCAGAGGGCTCATCCCCGTCCGCGTGACGAAAAGAGCAAGGAAAACGCCGCTGACGGCGAGCAGGTAGGCTGACCTCCTCAACTGCGCCAACGCGGCAGGCGCGTGGATAGCCGCCACGGCAGCCACAAACACCATAAGCTGGGCAGTCTCCACGGGGTCCCACGCCCAGTAGCCGCCCCAGCCGAACGTGACGTAGCTCCAGTAGCCGCCCACCACCAACCCTGCGAAGAGAAACGCAAGCGCCGCGTAGAAGAGGCGTTTTAATTTCTGGGCCTCGTCGTAGATAAGCCCTAGGGAGATTACCAAAACACCGGCATAGCCCAGAAAGACAAGCGGCGGGTGTATCGCAATCCAGAAACTTTTTAGAAGCGGGTTGAGACCTGCGCCGACGGTCGGCACGGAAAGAGTATCAAAAGTACCGTACAAGTAGGTCGAAGCCCCGACAAGTAGAAGAAGAATTGTGGAAATACGAAGCGCGTTGACATTGGCGCCGGAGAAATACGCCGCGGCGATGAACAGCCCAATAAACAAAGAAAAGAGAAGAAGACTCGACCCAGTGCCGGACCACGAGGCAGCCAGCCTCAGCCACCACTCCATCCCCGCATATGTATTCTTAGCCACCTCTAAGAGAGAAAAGTCCTGGATAACAAAGGCGTAGACATAGCCAGCCCACGACGCCGCCAAGACAATAGTAGAGACTACTAACAAAATTCTTAGAGGCTTCCTAAAAGTAGTAACTAAATATACGCCGTATAAGAGAAGGGAGAGTCCAAACAAAACACCTACCCAATACATACGTCAATACTATTTGAAAATCTTTATATGCATACGTATAAACCTTGTACACTTGATATAAATAAACGCCAGGGGTGTTAACAAGACTAGAAGCCAGAGAGTGACAAATAACAACACGCCGGGGTAGACCTTCACGTCGGCGCCAAGAGAAAGACGAATCCCCTCACACCCGACGCCCAAACTAGCGCCAAGCCTACATAATTGAAAAGATTCAAACAAGTCATCTAAAACATATACCCTAGCCACGGCTATGTGTGGATACGCGTAAATTTCAAGTACATAAGGCTCGACGCGGCCCCAGAGAAAGTCCACATCGACAACCACCGGATAGGTGCCAAGCTCCCCAAGCCTCACGTCAAATACGCCCCTCCCCTCAAAACCCTCTATCCCAAACCTACCCCCCAGTACGCTCAGAAAACTTTTTGAACTATTTGTCGTCGACCCATCTGGGTTTAGAGACAGGGGCCCCACCACTGCCGAAACCGTATACGGTGGTTGTACAATGAGAGGAGAGAAGTATATAACCGCCAAGGCTCCACCAGCTAATACAACCGCGGGGATAACGACTCGCCACTTTGCAAGAGATATAGTAAATAACGCCACTGGCGGCAAAACCAAGGCGAGGAGAGTAGAAAGCCTCGGGGGTACAAAAACAGACACTAAGAGGTACACGCCGGCAGCTATTAACAACCCGCCTAAAAACCTCCTAGGAGACGCCGCCAAAGCCGTAGCCACTACAGAAACTAATAAGAGGTAGAGGAGGTAGCCCCCACCTACGAACTCCCCCACAGACCCGAGAAAAAGCCTTAGACACCCCCACACAAACCCCAGTGTGGCCAAGCCAGTGGCAAGCAGGGCGGGCCTTCCTCCATTACTGGGCTCTCTAGGCGCTGAGAAGATCAGGGGAAGAAATACGAGAGATAAGACAGGTGCCCCGGGCCACTTGCCAAAGGGGGAGTCAAATAACAAAACTATGGACTGGACAAGAAGAGAAGCGGTCCCCACAAGATATGAAAACCTGCCACCGCCAAGCCTCCAGCCAAGCCAAGCCAAAAGCGCCAAGTAGCCAAAATATGGGCTCAACACGTCGAGAGGCTGTCCAGCCGCCACGTAGCCCACAGAGGCGGCGGCAGTCCCACAAGCGGCAAGTATATATCCAAAACGCCAAAACACCACGGCAGATATATACAGCCCGAGGGCAAGAGCAAGCAAGGGCTGGAGAAAGAGGTTAGACCCCCCCAAAAGCCAGATGTAGAAAATACACGCCGAATACACTGCGAGAAGCCACCTAAACCCCCTGGCAAAGACAGCCAACAGAAGAGAAAAGACAAAAAGTACAAAAAGAGGTTCCTGGAAAAGTCCAGTAAAAGAATCCATAAAAAGAAAAAGGGAGGGGTTTAGAAAATTACAACCTCCTCTTTAACGCAACGAAGCCTCCCGCAAGCAACGTACCTGTAGCTATTAAAGCCACCATGGCTAAATTCGGCGCGGCTCCACCAGCTGCCTGCGAAGCCGGGGCAACAATTTCGTGTGGATTTGTCAAAGAGTTTAGAACATCTGCAGGTATGCCAATCTTCCAAATACCGCCCACTTGCATAACCTTAGCCGTGCCAGTCTGGCCAGAGTAGACAAAGTGGCAGTTGAAACATGCAGCAACGCCAGGATTCTTCGCCGCAGGCAAGTAGTACGGCGCCCTGGAATACGGGGCGTACGGCGTTACCAAGATAAACTGGCCATTGTGGATATCAAATACGCCCATGATAATAGTCTCGCCGTTGGGGGCCTCCTCAGTCAATGGGTGAGTTCTAACATCCGGTTTTTTCAACACAGCGCCATAAGCAGTACCCCACTCATAACGGAAGATATTAGCCCCCTCTATCATGCCAGTAAAGAAGTCTTCTACAAACAGCCTAGCACCCATACCCCTTGCGATTATGGTGCCGTTGTCATACTTGACATAGCTCACGTTCAGCGCTACCATATACACCTTGCTACTACTATTAAGAACATTGTAAAGGCTTGGTACCGTAGATTGAAGGCCTGTGTCAAATGTATAAGTGCCGCCGGGGGTGCCTTTGAAACATATAGGAATGTTTATGAAGCTTAGGAGTGGCTTAGCTCCAAAGTATGTTGGGTTGTCAGATAGCTTTGGTACGTAGAGGTATATACAGGCCGTGAAGCCATTAACTGAGTCTCCATAGCCTACGTGGGCAACTGCGTGGCATGCACAGCCATATGTGCCGTATAATGAAGAATGTACATTCGCGCTTGAAGTAAGTATGTTGTGTAGTGCCGAGTGGCAGTTTTTGCACTGTTGCCACACCTGTGTGCCTTTTATTACATCGTGATTCCATACACACTCCGCCTGGCTCGGGTCACATGTCCCGCTTCCAGATGTGAGGAAAGTCACGCTCCATCCAGATGTGCCATAGAAGCTGCCGTGGCACTGGATACAGTTTGTGGGGTGGTTGAAGCTTTCGGGGGCTACTGTTACTTCTTGTGCGAGTACTAACGCGGCGACTAGTAGTATTGTTATTGCTAATGGGAGTGTTTTCATGTGTATTGAGAATTTTTCTTGTATTTAAGTTTTGCTATACATAAAGGATAGTTTTTATATTTTGTGGATACTTTGTATTATTTGTGTACATTTTGTATTAGTCGTCTTGTCTGTATTGTAAAGAATGCGGCGGCTAGTATGGCTGTGGCTAAAATCCAGGGCGTGTAGTCGCCTTCGGGGGGTTTTGGCTTGTTTGGTAGTTTGAAGTCTTGGCTGTGAAGTTCTGAGTAGTGGGGGGTGGCGTTGGCCCATTTTTCTGCGAGTAGGCATGCGTGTGCTCGGGCGAGGTAGAGGACTCTAGTTTCGTTGAGTTGCGCCAGGCTTGCCAAGGCTAGGTTTTCTTTTATAACTGTAGAGTTGTCGTTGAGCAAGTGGCTTAACGTGTCGAGGTATTGGACATATTTTACGGCGGTGGTGTTGGGGAAGGCTGGGTGTATGGCGAAGTAGGTGAGGGCGTGGGTTAGAGCTTCAATGTAGTAGCCGAGGGCTGCTTTTAAATTACTGCTTCTCTCTGCCGAGGCTCCTCTGAAGTAGTTTAAAAGGGCGTTTCCAACTAGCTGGGGAGATATCACATCTGTGGCTTTGCTGTATAGATCTGCGTAGTTAACTGCATATTCTACGTATCTTTTATATGCCGCTAGTGTCTGATTTACGTCGTACTGCCACTCGCTAGGCGTGGAGAGGTACAGTGCAGCCTTCCACAAGGCGTAGGCCGCCTGGCTGTAGAAGTAGGCGGCTTCAGCTGCTAGTTCTGGATAGCCGAGGAGGAGAAAACTGGCGAGGCTTCTATCTCCCTGTGTTTTTAATATCTCTCCGAGGTGGATGTACATATGTGCGTAGGCGTCGTCGCAGAGCATGGCTGTTTTGTTAAGTCTAGTTACAACTGTTTGCAAGGCGTCTAGGTATGTGTAGATTTCTCTTGTGGCTTCGCCTGGCGAGGTTAGTATCCTGACGTAGAAATACGCTACGAGTATTTCGGAGAGTGCGCGTGGGAGTGCTTCTGTGGCGGTGGCTGTGTAGTTTTTGGAAATTTGCACATATGAAAGGGCTGTGGATGTTCTTTGTAGGAGAGTCGTGGCGTATTCAGGGCGTGTTTTTAACAAGTAGAGGGACTTGTTGTAGTAGAGGTAGATTTCGTAAAGGAGGGCCTTTTCTGCAGAGGGGTTTGAAGTGTTTAAAATTCTCCACGCCTTTGTGTCAAATTGTACTAAGTTGGCGGTTAAGTTGTAGGGGGCATCTGTGGCTAGGGCGGCGGCTTGGTATAAATTACCCACTTCGGCAATGGGAATTATTTGAGCTAGGGCAAGAGGGGTTATTTGGAAGGTCTCCACTAGAGTTCCGTAGACGCCGTATAGCTTTGGCTTCATTATAATTTTATAGTCGTTGTGTTGTAGTACTGGGTAGACAAATAATTTAAAGCCGTACTGCCTCGCCCCTATTGCTTTTTCTACAAGCCCCCCTACGAAGTCTACTACGCCGCCTGGCGCCACTGTGCCGGTGAACATAATAGACGCGTTTATAGGCTTGTTAGTCAACGCGCTGTATGTCGCCGCGGCCACTGCCAGTGAGAGGCTGGTGCCTACTAACGCCCTGGAGCCGTTCAGTGGCTCTACCACCACTGTGTAGTTGTAAGCAAAGGGGTCTAGCCCGGCGGCGATGGCCGCCTCCCAACACGCAGAAATGGTAGATATGCGAAAAGTTTCGTCGTAGTACCAGAGGCCTTTTATTTCCACAGTGCCGTTGCCCGGCCCTACGCGCACCTCCACTTCGACGGGGTAGGCCTTGCCGTCGTAAATAGCCACGCCGTAGGCTACGCCTTGTGCAAAAACTAGCCACGTAGCCAATAGGACTAGTACTAACGCCCGTGGCATTTCGTACAGTCTAGGAATTGGGCTGGGACGAAGTTAAAGGCCCTGGGGCCGTGGCATCCTATACACGGCACGCCTTTGCCCACGCCTATTTGACAATCTGGGCCAATTGGGGCGTACCACTTAGACCACGGGCTGTGACACTCTAGACATACTTCATACTTCCCCATCTCTACTTGCGTCCACGCGTAGTCGTGGAAGGCCATGTGTGTGGTTAATACCTTCTCCATGGCGTGGCAAGTCTGGCAGTTAGCAGACAGGGAGGCTAAGTCGTGAGGGTTGTGGCAAATTGTACAACTACCCAGCTTATCTGCCAAGGCGGCGTGGGCCTTGTGGATGTTTAGACTGTTGAACTGACCTACGGAGTGGCACTCAAGGCACTGGGCTAGCATGGGCTCTCTATATCTCTGGGCTATTTGCTGTGGGGTGGGGTTTTCCACCGCCTGTACATATATCCAGCGGAGGAAGTCTAATTTGTGACACGTAGCGCACGAAGTCCCGCCGTGTGGAGTGTTTTCAATATTTGTGACGAAGGGCACCATGTTGTGACAGGCGGCGCATATGCTGGAGGAGTGGGGATCATACCGAATGTACATCCAGAGAGATATTGAAACAACTACAACTACTGCCAGTAACAACAAGGCGACGGTTTTAGGAGTAAAAAATTTTCTAAGCCTCATCATGGTTTCTCACTACGCAATATGCAAGTAGTGCAGAGGCGATTGCGACGCTGCCAATTGTCCACATAGGAGAGGCGCTTCCCCCCTCTGAGGATGTGGGGGGTAGGGTGTAGACCCATGCGCGTCCTTCTTCTACTTTGTAACTAGCCACGTTGTCCCCATAGATGAATAAGACTAGGTTGTCGTAGCGGCCGGGGGGCGTGGGGATCAAATACTTGAGCCTAACCGTGCCGTTGGGCGTGGCCGAAATTATTCCTGAGTTTGAGGCGTTTGTAAGATAGGGGTTGGGGGTCAGCACCCCGCTTTTGTTAAAATAAGCCGCTGGTATTAGTAAAACAGGCTTATACCACTCTCTAGGCGTGAGTGTTATGTTTATTTCTACATACGCCGCCACCTGCCCCTCAATCCGGGGGATGGAGACGGAGAGGAGTAACTGTGGCTGTGTTATCTGCACTGGGTAGTACTTGGGCATGGCTAGGGGATATTGTATCGCCAGGGGTGGCGGCGTGATTTGTAAAATGGGCACTGTCACGTTGCCCCGCTTGACGACGCCAGGGCCCTTGTATATAATTGTAAAATTGCCGCCTACTGCCCCCTTTTCAGAAGTTAGGAGAATTGTTAAGTAGTTTGGCTTGTTTACTTTTACAAAGGCCCACTGGCCCGGGGGCGTCTCTATTCGAAGCCCGTCACGGGAGACTGTGTCGTTTAGTGACAAGTCTACTTCAACGCCTAGGTCTGTGAATCTAGTAGCCACAACCACGGCCGATATAGCTTTTTGTTCTAGCGGCAGTGGCCGTATTGAAATAGGGCCTGTATAGTTCAAAGGGTATATTGTGTAGACGTTTTGGGGGCCTACAATCTCGATTTTGAAATATTTCACTTCTCCGTAGAGGGCGACGCTGTCTGGCACTATGAGCTCTGTCCCATTGGTGAGATCCTTGGTAATTGTAGCGTTGTCTATTGTCAAGACAGCCCTTACTTTTACATACTTGGCGAGGTAGTGGTAGTAGGGCATGTATGCTATTCTGACAGCTTTTGACTGGTTAAAACAGTCCCAGGAGGTAATTTTTAACAAGCCTATGTCGCCTCCGCCCCTCGCCACGAGCCTTGTCTGCACCCAGCTGCACCTGTCTACTACTTCTGTCTTGGCGGTGAAGGCCAGGGCGCGCCACTCAGGCGTAATTTTTACCCCTTTTACCAATGGGGATATGTCTAGGTAGTAGACGTCCACCACCCTGCCCCCTCTTGTAATTATGACAAATGTGGCGTTGAGCACGTCTATATATGTGTCCTGGGATGGGCAAACGTCCGAGGCGAGTTGTGCTATTGACAAATCTGCCTTGCCGGTGGGGTTTTGCATGACGTAGTGAAACGTCTTTTCTATTCTTGCGTCGCAGTGAAAGCCCAGGTGTACTACTGCGACAGTGTAGACATCTGCGCCGTGGCGTAGAGACAACTCAGTATTATTTACAGTTATTCTAACTATGATGTCGGTGACAAATGTGAAAGTCGTCTTATTGGCTATTTCTACTCCTATCCCCGGGGCTGGGGATAGGGAAAAGACAAACAATGCAAATAGGAGGAGGATGACGAGTCTCATAGAAATCAAGAAAGTGTTATTTTATATGTAGTTGTATAACTTGTGTACATATGTTATAACGGTTCGGGTATTCCAGCATACACAATTAATGTCCTCAGTGCCAGTGCTCCAAATAAGCCTGAGACACATCCAGTGTATATGAGCTTGGGGCTGTGTACTAGTCGTGAAAGGGTTGCTGTGGCCATTGGCACGGCAATGCCAAGGCCTATGACAAGAGTCCAAAATATCGGCGCTAGTTCTCCCCATAAGATTGCCCACGCGCTTTCTCTTGCGGCTAATGAGGCTGAGTTAATAGCGTTGTATAAGAAGAGAAAGATAGCCACCACTTCGCCTATTTCGGCGTATAGACTGTATTTCTCGGTTATGTGTACTATTTCCTCCTTGTCGAGGTGGTACATCCTAATGAGCGCCAGCGCGCCCGCGGTGGCTGAGAATATCCAAATTGTGGGGATTCCAGGTATGCCCCACAGCGTTGTGTTCCAAAACGGGACCGCCTTCGCCTCGGATATTAAGAAGCCGCTGTACAGAGTGACCATGACGCCGATGAAAATAGCGGCGTAGTAGAACCACTTCTTTGACAGTACCCACAGGGCTAGTTTGTCGAGGATGGCGAGCAGAGGCTCGAGTGGTTTAACTATCGCGGGGGGTAGCAACGTCCTTATTCTCTGGGTGATGTATGGCAACGCCCAGATCGCCACGGCGAGTAGTGCCAGGATTAACATGACTATGCCTAGGGCCATCCACGAGAATCTAAGCACGAACTCGCCCCGCAGTATGGGGAGGAAGAGGTTGTACCGTAGTGTTAGAAAGGAGTTTAACATCGCCACCATCATGACTGTGGGGGGCCGCGTTAGGTCGGCCATGACTAGTAGAAGTGCGAGGATTATTGAGACTAGGAGGACGTAGAGCAGGGGCTCGTAGCGGAGGTGTCCCCCCCTCAGCTTTATAATTGACATTACCACCATGCCCATGCCTACTAGTCCGGCGAAGAAGAGGAAGGGGCCGATGAGGAAGGCTTCCCAATATTCCTGGAACATCACTCCTCCACTATGTAGAACCTGGGTTTGGTGTTTTTCTCGGGCATGAGGACGTAGACGGCCTTGGCCTCTCTGAGCCTTTTAGCGATGGAGGAGTCGGGGTCGTTTATGTCTCCGAAGTCTCTTGCGCCTACTGGGCAAAAGGCGACGCATGCCGGTAGTTTGCCCTCTTTCACTCTTTGTACGCACCAGGTACATTTCGAGGGTGTCCCCTCTCCGTTTACCCAACGGGCTTCGTAGGGGCACGAGGAGATGCAGTATTTACAGCCGACGCAGAGGTTGTAGTTTACTAAGACGAGTCCTCCTAGTTCTTTGTCTATGTACGACGCGCCGGTTGGGCAGTTGTAGACGCAGGGAGGCTCCTCGCAGTGCTGGCACTGGGTGAAGATATACCGGGGCGCCTCTCCGTGTTTAACCTCGACTAGGCGCGTATTGGCCTGCGGCCAGCCCCATGTCAAGTTGGGGGTTTTATCCCTGTTGTAATTCACCGCGTTGCAAGCGGCTACGCACGCGCCGCAGAATATGCACTTAGTCGAGCTCCAGAGAAGGGCGAACTTCCTCCCGCCTCTCCCAGTCTTTACCTCAGCCGGCTGTAGCTTTATCTGCTTTGCCTCTCCTATAGGCACCAGCCCCAGCAGGGCCGCTGCTATTGGGATTTTTAAAAACTCGCGCCTATTCATGGCTCCCCGCTTTTTTCTTTTCTTCTATTCTGCTCTGGCGCCAGCCGAAAAAGGCGATGAGCGCAGTGGCGACGGCGGCGCCTTCTATGCCGAGATACGACACCGGCGGGTAGGTGGCTCTCTCTACGGGGAATGAGAGGATTTTCCTGATTTTTTCCGGGTCTTTTCTCCGCGCGACGTCGCCTAGGAATTCTCTAAAAGCCTCCTCGTTGCTGTATACGTATACCCAGTGGGTTAGTTCTACTCCGTATGTCTTACGCCCCTTCGCCTCCTCTTCTTTTGCCTGTCTATATATCTCCGCGACTGGGCCGAACTTCAACGCGCCGGTGGGGCACGCCTCTACGCATGCAGGAGGCGATCCCTTCGCAATCCTGTCTATGCAGAGGTCGCATTTCTTATATCTCCTGTCAAAGCCCTGCCTCGGCGTCCCGTAGCAACAAACTTCGGCGCATCTACCGCACCCAATGCATTTGTCCGTTTGTATTATGACGGCGCCGTAGTCTGTCACTATGTGGGCATTTACCGGGCATACCAACGCGCACACGGCTGAGTAGCAGTGGAAGCATCTGTAGGGAGTTGAAACTCCGCTGTATTTTCTCACCGAAAGCCAAGTAGTTCCTGTAAGTTCTGTGGGCGAGAAGGTCTTATACCTCAATTCGTAGGATGTGCCGTTCCTCAGCTTGCAAGCCTCTACGCACTTGCCGCATCCGTCGCACTTGTCTAGGTCTACTAATACCCCGTAGTCACGTCTAGGCCATGCAACTGGCTTTGTTTCAGACACGAACTAACTTTTGATATGCGCTTTAAAATCTTTGTATAATAAATGTTCTAACTGTATACAAGTTGTACACTATTTATAATGGCAAGAGGTGCACTGCTTGCCCGTGATATCAGGAGGATTAAGTTGCGTATGGCAAGCGAGGCAGCTTTTCCCTTCTACAGCGCCTTGTAGACAAGTATTAGCGGGTGGGACGTAGGCGGGTGACTGGGGAGAGTGGCACTTTGCGCAGTTCTCAACGGCGAGTAGGGCGGTTGTGCTTCCGTGCATCTGCATGTGTTTTTCAACAGTGTCGAGGTATGGATGGCATTTTGTGCATGACTGCTGTAAGAAGTCTTGTATATGTATGGCATGGCATATACTACAGGTACCTGTAGTTTCGACTATAGATAGGTGTGATTTGTGTATTGCCAGCTTCTCAGGCTCTGTGTGGCATTTGTTACAGCTCTCTAGCAAGTCTTTGTGGGGGTAGTATTTCTCAAATACGGCGTCCGGCCTTGGCTGTTCCACGATGTATTTCCACATCATGTTGGCTATGGAGCCTAGGTCTATTTCGTGGCATACTAGGCAGCTGTATTTTGCATGTGGAGTGCTGATATTACCCACGTAAAACCGCATTGTGTGGCAAATTCCGCACTGCACATTGACCGTAGGCGTGTACATGAAATAGGCGTAGAGGATAGGTATGCTCAACACCACTACGACGATGGCTATGAGCATGATCTTAAGCAGAAGGGCCTTATTTCCTAACCTCACGCAAACCAATAGATCTGTTGTTAATATTTTTATATATTCTATATGTACACTGAAAATAACTCTAGGAAAAATTTTGGGCTTAAGCTCTGGGTGTTTAGGTGACTTGATTCGTTAAGATCCAAATGAGCGCTACTATAACATCTTTAATAGGTGTTTGTCTGTTGCTAAGAGAAAAATCAAGAAATTTGCTGTTCTTTTCTCCTCCCTGCCCTAAAGGGGGAGGCTTTCAGCTGTAACGTTTTTTAAAAATGCGCTACTTTTTGCAGTGTACGAATTATCAAAGCCTTGGAGGGATTTGGAAAAGTACAGAAGAGACAGGTTAAGAGAAGCGTTGTACGAGGCTGAGCTGGCTGAGGAGTTTCTCAAAAACGGCCTTCTGCGCGACGCCGCCGGCAAGGCATTCCAGGCTGTGAAGGCGTATTTAGCGGCGGCCGCCGCACAGAAGAGGGAGGCGCTGGCGCCCCACTACCCAGTCGAGAAGGCCGTGCAGAAGAGGAGAGTGGCGGTCGTCGACCTCATTGTCGCCTACATGCCCACCACTAGGATGAAAGAAGTGGCGGCGAGACTCGGCGATAATGAGCTTGAACTCGTGGTGGAAAAGGCCCTAGACCTGCGCCAATTTCAATACAACGGGTTAGACAAAGAGAGTGTCTTCTCCAGATACGTCGCGACTGAGATAGTGGAGAAAGACGTCAGGGACGTTGTGTAGTTTATAAAACGCCGTGCGGCGCTGGAGATGGGGAGAGGAAATGAATAGACCAGCTCCGCACATGCGGCGATAGCCTCTGAGGGATTAGGAAGGGGCTTTGGTCTGCGCCCCCTTTCTAGTCTCCAAGCGTCGAGAAGGGCACGGGACCCGCGCGGGCTCAACGGTGTACGGATAGGCCGCGCCCGTAGGTTTGACGGCCCCCTCGGCCGGGCACTCCCGCTAATGGTAGCCTCCCCAGGCCTTCGGCCCGGGTGTACGGGACGCCCAGCCTAGCCCGGGGCAGACGGGAGGGGGTTGTAGGCACTTCTTGGGAGCAATGATACCCCCATATATTGATTTTTCGTGACGTGTTCGGTGGATAGTTGAACGAGAAATGCCCCCGTAGCGGGGGCAGATCTTCAAATAAAGCAGAGCGCTGTGGAGGGGCATTGTTTTAGGGGGTCTATAAGGCTGTGCTCTGTTGTTTCTTTTCTAGTTCTCTCCTCCTGAGGAGGCCTCTTACTATTGCCGCGTACATCATCAGCTTGGGGTAGTAGTCTAGGAGGTCTTCTCTCCCCGTGGCGATGTACTCCTTGTACATAAGCTTGGCGATGTTTTCAAGCTCCGCCGCGTCTTCCCACGTGTATTCCTCAAGCTCTTTATCCAGCAGGGTTTGCAACCTCCTCCTCACCTCCTCGGTGTAGTACTTCGACATGGCGTATGGAATAGACGCCCTCAAAGCCCCGCGCAGGAGGACGCTCTCAGCCGCTGTGACTAATCCCTTAGCTGCGAGGAAATCTATCAACGTGTTTTGGTAGTTGTAAAACCCGCTTCCCAGCGATCTGACCTCACGCATTAGCTCGTTAATCTGACCGCTAAGCTCAGCCCTTACGCCGTCTATCTTCTGGTTGAGCTCGCTATACAACTTATCAATTTTGCGGTCAAGCTTATAATAAAGCACCAGTACCACTACCGCAACTAAAGGGGCTTGCGCTATTAGCGAGCTAATAATTGCGCTGACATCAATCATAGACTAAAACGATTTCGTAGTATATAAGCCTTAAGCCATTGTAACCTATATGGTTTGTCGGTCGCAACTCTGCATAGCGGAGCTAGACGGCGGCGGTTGTAGGCGGACTGGGTCGTGTGGGGGTAAAAACAGCGGTGTGGATTGGAAAAACGTTTAGATTATTGGCTCGAATATTCCGGCTTGTAGCACCAGCACGCGGAGTAGTAGAGCCCCAATGAGTGCCAGCACCGCAGCGGCTATGCCCAGATACTTGTTCTCCTTTTTGAGCATTATTAACCCCAGCAGTAGTGGTATTACTACTCCTATTCCCACTAGGCCTACCCAGAAGATCGGCGCTAGCTCGCCGTAGGCTAGGGCGTGGGCGCTTTGCCTCGAGGCGATGTTGCCGCCGTACAGCGCTAGGTTTATTAGAGCGAATATGGCTATGAGCTCCGTTGCGTCTAGCGCCACTCCGTAGCGGGTAGCCGCCTTGGCGACAGCCTCGTGGTGAATCATCAGCTTTACCAGAGCCACCGCGCACACAGACGCGCTTATGATCCAAAGCACTGGGAGGAGCGGCGTGTTCCAAAACGGCACCCCCGGCGCCGCTGCGATTAAGAAGCCGCTGTATATAGTAATCGCTACGCCCACTAGTGCCAGCAAAGCCTCAAACCACTTGGCGTCAGTCAACGGCGCCAACACCTTCACGCCACTATTCCTCAACGCCAAAAGTAGCGTAAGTAGCAGGCCTATTAGTAGCAAGACTATACCCACGGCCATCCAGCTCCTCGTCCATCCAAAAGTCCCGCCAAACACCGCGCTCATAATAGCAGAGGCAACGTTCCACGGCCTGGCGAGGTCGGCTATTACGAATACCAAGGCCAGCGCCATTGAAATTAGCAGAGTCCAGCTGAGCTCCTTCCTCTTCTCCTCAACGCCGATCCATTTTAATAACACGTACGCCACAGACCCCATGCCGGCGATTCCGGCAAACCAGAGAAACGGTCCAATTAGCCAAGGAGCCCAGATTTCTTGGAACGCCGTCATGGCCCCACCACCACGAAGTACTTCGGCTCTGTTCCCTTATTTTCAAGTAGCCTTACATAGCGGCTCCTGGCTAGGCGGCGGGATATCTCAGAGCTGGGATCGTCCAAATCGCCGAAGGCTCTGGCGCCTGCTGGGCACACCTCGACGCATACCGGCAGTAGGCCTTGTGAGACGCGGCTAAGACACTCCTCTCCCATACACTTCTGAGGTAGCCCAGTCCTCTCGTCTAGCCACCTCGCCTCGTACGGACACGCCACCATGCAATACTTACAGCCAATGCAGAGCTCCGGCTTTATCTTCACCAGCCCGTCTACATCTTTGTACGACGCCCCTGTAGGACATACTATGACACATGGCGCATTTTCGCAGTGTTGACACTGCACAAGCAGAAGCATAGGCCTCGGACCCCTCAACACCTCCACCCTCCTTATGTTGGACCGTAGCCACCTCCACGTCTTATTCTCCTCAGTCGCCGAGCCGTAGTTCGCGGCGTTGCATGCCGCTATGCACGCGCCGCATGCGATGCAACGGGATTGATCCCAGAGGTGGGCTAGGCGGGTCATAACCTCCTCACCCGGACAGAGCTATTTGTCGGCGCGCTTCCCACCACCGGCTCCACCTTACCCGTGGCGAACCACTGCGGATTGACGCCCTCTCTGAGGAATTCGTACTCGCCGGATATCAACTTGCTCTGTCTGCCACCTGCAAAGGAGTATGTGTAAAGCACCCCCGGCTTCACTCTATTTGTCACCCTAACAACAGCCTTAGCCTTAAAGCCGTTGTCAAGGCCCTCCAGCTCCACCACGTCTCCGTCATTTATGCCTAGGCGTTCGGCGTCGGCGTGGTTCATCCAGACTGTTCTATCCACTATCCACTTGGCGTTTTTAACCATGACCATGTGCGAGCTTATGACATTGTCTTTGCCGTTTACGAGGTAGAATTCGTCTGGTGCTTGAGGAACTTTATACACAGGCGGCTTCCAGTCAGGCAAGGGGTCAAGGCCATATTTTAGAGCTTGTGTTGTGTAGATCTCGACCTTTCCGCTCGGCGTGGCTAGAGAAGTCTTATATGGCCTCGTCTCGTAGCTCTTCTTCTTAAGTATGTAGAAGCCGTCTGTTTCAAGAGCTTTTTTAATCACAGCCACGTCCAACTTCCACGCATCTGCCAAATTTTTCAACGCAGTATCCATAAACTGCTCTTCGTAATGTTCAAAGGCGTGGTAGTCCGCATACCTCTCGTCGTAGTCTACCAACTTGGCCTTTTCTGGGAAGGCTCTCCTAATGATCTCCATCAACGCCCAGAAGGCGCTTCTTGCATCTACACCAGGCGGCGGGTCAAGGACCTTCTGAGAGTAGTACACGGCGGCGTGGAGACTCCACTTAACACTACCGATCTCGCTACGTTCTAGGAACATCAAGTCGGGTAACACGTAGTCGGACCAGTCGATGTGGTCTTGTGGAAGTATGTCTATCGATACTACCAGCTCCAGCTTTTCTAAAGCTTTTTTGAGCTTCTCTGTATTCACGTCGCGGTGAAACGGCGACGTAGCTACTATGAACAGAGCCTTAATTGGATAGGGCTTCTCCTCTATAATCGCGTCGAGAAGTGCGTCAAAGGAGCTCGGGGCTTCTGGGTATTTTAGAGTGTCCACTCTCTTCGCTTTTACTGGCGGAAGGGTATACCCAATTATTGTTTCTATCCTATCCTGGAATATGGTACAGGTCCTCGGAAACTTAGAGCTTTCCTGGAAGCATAGACCTCCTCTTTTGTCTATATTCCCAATTAGCGCATTTAGAATTAATATCGCCCTGTAGGTATCTAACTCGTTGCCGTTTTTCGCTGTGTACCACCCATCCTCAGCGACTCCTCTGGAAATCGCAAACTCTCTTGCCACCCTCCTTATTGTATCTGCAGGTATGCCTGTGATTTTCTCCGCATTTTCTGGCGCATATTTCGCAGTTCTTTCCGAAAGCAGTTTGAAAACTGTCTTGACTTTTATGACCCCGTCCTTAGTCTGTATCTCGCCTTCGTAGTCGAGTGCAGGGTCCTGGGCCTTGTCGTGAGGCACAACGCTCTTAATGGCGTTGTCGTATACCAAGTAGGCAGCGCCTTCTTGTCCTAGATCCTTTTGCGTGAGAGGCTGGCCGTCTGGCTTTATTAAAAACGGCGCGTTGGTGTACTTCTTAAGAAAGGCGGCGTCGTATAGGCCCTCGCTGATTATTACATAAATAAGTGAAAGGATAAACGCCGCGTCTGTGCCTGGATTAATAGGTAACCACTCGACAGAGGAGTAGGCAATATTAGGCGCCCTGGGATCCACCACTACGATTTTCACCCCTCGCTCCCTAGCGGCGGCCAACCTCCTGACATGACCCATTGCGGCGTCTAGGTTTCTGCCTATGAGCAAGACGTAGGTTGCGTTTTCGTAGTCTGGGTCTACTGCCGTGGGACCGCCAGCGCCTAGTACAAATTTTCGTGCCGCAGTTGAGGCGGCGTGACATGTCCCCTCGTGGCCGATTACATTTGGCGTGCCCAGCACCGAGGCTATGAAAGGCAGAATCCAGGACATGTGGTCGTGGCGTGTAAAAGCCACGCTCTCGGGGCCATACTTCCGGACTATCTCCCTCAGCTTCTGGGCTATCTCGTTCAACGCCGTGTCCCAGTCCACCTCCTGGAACTTGCCCTCCCCCCTAGCCCCCGCTCTCTTAAGAGGCTTCTTTAGTCTCAGCGGGTGGTTCCACAGCTGTAGCGCCGAGGCGGGCCTAAAACACATACCCGGCTGTGGGTGGCTTAGATTGGGCAGGAGGTACATCCTCTCGCCTCTCTTCACGAACAATAAGCCACAAGCCGCGCCGCAGGCGGCGCAGGTTACGGGAACTGCGTATTCCTGTGCCGATGTCTGAGATTCGGCAAACTTTGTCTCAAATAGTGGCTTTATAGCTGAGACACCTGCTGATGTAATAGCAACAGTAGCTAACAACTTTCCAAAATCTCTCCTTGTTATGTTTTCCATACGCTCTAATGAAAGTAGGAAACTTTAAACTTTACTATAAAAAGTGTACACATGATATATGTGATGGATAGAAAATATGAGCTTTGTACATACTTAATGTTCGGTTTACGCACCAACATTTGAGTACGCTCTCTAGACGGCGCTTGTACGTAATTTTTCTGATTACATAATCCAAGTAAGATAAACTATAAAAATTTTGTAAAAAGAATTCAAGTAAATAGTTTTACAATATATTTTTCATATAACCTAAATACTGTGGAAACCTGACTCAGTGTCTCAAGAAAGGTCGAGTTATTGGAGTATTTGAGCTGTAGATGTGGCAAACGCCGTGGTTATGTGAATCTTGTTGTCTTGTATAAAGCGGGAATACGATTGGGTGTCTTGTATACTTCGTAGATTAGAAAGTCTCTAAAAATATTTCCTAAAACTTAACATGGAGAAAATATATTAATGTCTATCGTGACGATCATCATGAAGTGTAGGGATGTAATGTCGCATCCTCCAATTACGGTGACTCCGGATAAAACGTTGGAAGAGGCTACTGAGCTCTTGGCGAAACACGACATCGGGCTCTTGGTGGTTGTGGAGAGGGACAACCCGAGACGCCCCATTGGCGTCCTTTCCGAGCGCGATGTTGTTAGGGCCATTGCGTGGAAAGCCCCGCTCACCGTCACCGTCAGGGAGGCCGGCACCTTCAGCGGTCTGCTGTACGTTTACGCCGATGATCCTGTTGAGAAGGCTCTTGAGACCATGCTCAAATACGGCGTTAGGCACGTCCTCGTCTTGGAACAAAACGGCGATTTACTCGGCGTGATATCGATGAGGGATTTGGTGAAGTACTGCAAGCTTAGTATATAAAGCCCGGTCACGGTTTTTCCGTGGAGGAGGTTTTAGAAGCTTTGGAAGAGGCTAGGAGGATTAGGAGGGAGCGCGCCGACTGGCAGTTCATAAGCTCGTTACCGCCGCGGCTAAGAGCGGCAGTCAAGCTGTTTATAGAAACTGGCGACATTAGGCTTGCCCAGAGCATCTCGGGCCTCGACTACGATGATTTCAGAGAGCTTCTCAGAAAGGCACGGGTTCCAGTAGTCCTCTAAAGACAAAATTCTGTTATGCGACAAAGGGCCTCAACCGTCAAGGTGTGGTATTTAGTCGAAGTGCAGTGTACCGTGCTTAGGTTAATAAAGCCCCCGCAGGTATTTGCGTGGGCGTAGAAGTCTTGAAGAGCTTCCCCTGGAGGGAATACGGAGTCGTATTCGCCGTGTTGTTTGGCTCCCGGGCTCGGGGAAGGGCGTTTAAGGGCGATTGGGATATTGCCGTGTGGCTAACCGACGTCGAGAAGGACGTCGATCTGCTCTCTGGTCTGGCGAAGTTTCTCAAAGTGCGCGAAGACAACATAGACCTGGTGGTCCTTAACGACTACGAAGGCCTCCCATGTACACTGGTAATAGAAATTTTGGGAAAGGGCGTAGCCGTGTATTACAGGGACTTAGGCGAGTACCTAGACATAAAGCTCAAGGTTTTAAAACCCTGTTTCGACTTCATGATAGACGCCGAGAAACTTAATTTACTGGGCGTTCAGATAAGCGCCGTATTAGGGAAATGGGGGCAATAGAGCGTTTGCTCAAACAATTGCTCCACTACACAGCACTGCTAGACGGGATAGGGGTCGGCGATTTAGAAGACGTCTACAAGTACTTCTCCGCAGTGTATCTCCTCCAAGCACAAGCCCAGTCACTTATCGATATAGTTTCTAGAGCCGCCTCTGCGCTTGGCTTTGAAGTGGAGGGCTACATAGATGCAGGTGGCAAATTAGCGAGGGCGGGTCTCCTAAGCGACGACGAGTTTAACAGATACAAGACAGTGGTCAGGTTTAGGAACATAGTAATCCACCAGTACGCCGCTGTGGATATAGGCGTGATTCGCAGGATAATTGGCAAGAGGGAGTACAGAGAAGTAGCTAAAATCGCAGTTAAGCTTGTCGAAGAGCTTCGCAGACGCGGCGTCGACCCCTAGATGCACCCCCCTTCGCGAGCCGTCTGCCGCCTTTGCGCCCTCTGCGGTGTGCGCCACTCGCTATCCCGCACGGCTAGCCGTTATTTCAGCCGCTTGAGCGCCATCTCCACAACTCTGCGGTGTGGGGGTTGCCAGGCGTGTTCCCTCACCCCTCAGCAACGCTGTCTTCCCGCAACCCTCTGGGCCGTAAGCCACAAGCGGTACGGAGAGGTAGCGACTCGCCATGTCCAACAGCCTAGCAAGTTCAAGCTGGCGGTTTGAAAAACACACATAACGCCCCAGAAACCTCAGGCGGAAGCCGCAGTCCAGCTAAATGTTTTAAGAAAGTTTATAAATGTCGTTCCTTACCTAGAAGACACCAACTCCGGAATAGCATATGGGCGAGGTTTCTAGATCGATTATATCTATGACTCCCGATACCTGCAGTTGGCGGAAGCATCTGCTATGCTCAGAAGCCGTGGCGCATAAGTTTAATAGGAAGGCGTAGTGTCAACGGTGGCAGAAGACGTAGTCATCTCCATTGTGGGGCTGGCGGTTTCAGTCGTCGGAGTGTTAGGTAGTGCGTTGTGTTGGCTTGGGAAGAAGTTTAAAGAAGTGGAGGTGCGGTTTAAGGAGGTAGAGAAGAGGTTTGGGATTATTGAGAAGAAGTTTGAAGCCATGGACAGGAGATTTGAGGAGTTTGCCGAAATCTTACCACCTTTGCAGACTCGGTTAGGTTGGCCGTCGTGGCTATGAACTCCGCCGTGATTGAGCTCCACGGCCTAAAGGGTTTGATAACGCCAAGCGAGGCGACGCACTTGACTCGCGCGAGGTAAGCCCAATCCTATTAAGCAAAGAGGGGCCGAATTTATTAGATCTGTTTTCGCCTAAGGCCGATATCGACAAGATAACTGTAGAGGAGCTTGAGAAAGTCGCCGAGATAGCAAAACGTTGGTGGTATGAAGAACTTGCCTATAAGATGTTCATAAATGCCTGGGTGCTCAGAGCTTACAAATTGTTCAGCGGAAAGCCGCATGGCGGAACTTCCTCTAACTGTTAATTCTATCCTCTGGTTACCGCGTGGTCTGATGTGGCGTAAAATAATACCGCAAAGACGACACTGTGTGCACTTCAACTTGTTGTACGCCTTATTCCGAGCTCTAGCTTGAAGCGAGTTTCAACGGCTATTGCCATTGTCGGTTAAACCTATCAGCGATTTAAAAAAGGCTCAGTTAAAGGGCAAGGGGGTTAAAAAGGCTATCCGATAACTCTTACGACGTCTTTTACAGACACTACCGCGACGACCTTGTCGCCGTCCACCACGGGGAGGTGCCTAATGTTGTGCTTCACCATCAGCTCGGTGGCGTCTCTCAACGTGGCGTCTTTACCTATTGTTATGGGTTTTGAGTTCATAACCGTGGCCACCGGCGCCGACAAGTCAATCCCCCTCGTCGCAAGTTTTAACACATCGCTTTCTGAAAGCACGCCCACCAGCTTGCCGCCGCTGACGATGGGCAGGAAGCCAATGTTGTTCTTCGCCATGAGATCCACGGCCTCCTTCAACGTGGTCTCAGGGCTTATGGTCATGAGCTCTCTCGGCGCAGCGTCGGCCACGGAGAAGCGCAGAGCAACCTTCTTCTTGAACGCGCTCTTCAGCCCCAGGGCCTCGTTTATCAGCTCCCTAGCCTCCACTATGCCCACCACCTCGCTCCCTTTGCAAATCGGCACGGCCCTGACGTTGTACTGCTCCAACGCGACGAAGACCTCAGTCACCGGGTGATCAGCTTGTATACACGGCACCTTCACGGCGTAGTTAACTGCCGGCTCTTCCATCTTCGCGCCGGCGCTCAGCGCCCTAATCAAGCAACGCGTGCCGAAGATACCAGCAACGCTACCTACTAACACGGCGTATTTGCTCCCAGTAGAGGCTAAGGCAGATACAACCTCCCTAATAGGGGCGGTCGCCGGCAGGGTGACTGTCTTCTTGGCGAACTTCTCGGCGGCGAACTCGGCCCAGATCCTAGTACCAAGCGTCTCTGGACCCCTTAACAGATACCACAAGGCCATTACCATCGGCACCACCGTCGAGTACATTAGGGTGGAGATGTAGATGTTTTTAGTAGCTGAATATAGCCACGTAATTACAAACGGCGTCAGCCCTCCGGTTATGCCGTAGCCGAGGTTGTAGGCCAGAGACACGGCGGAAAGCCTAATCCTCGCTGGGAATAGCTCTAGGAGAAACGCCGACATGGCGCCGCTGTAGCCGATCCCGTTGAACAGGGTCATGGACCAGAACAACAGCCACATAGCTGTTAGGTCTTTCTGCGGCCCCACCTGGTCAATTAACCAGAAGGCTATGGGGAACCACAGCGCGTTGCCGTAGATACCCAAGAGTAGAATCGGCTTCCTCCCGATCTTATCCGATAAGTAGCCGAAGAGCGGGTAAGTCCAAAGAGCGGCGTAGGTGGCCGTGGATAATAGGGCGCTGGCAGTGGCCGCGTCTACATAGTTCCGGAAGTTGGGGCCGATGTAGTAGGTGTTGAATAGCTGGTTGGTGTACCAAATTGGGCCGTGGGCACCGACGACGCCTATCCACGCAAGCAACACGAGAGGCAGATAGCGGGCTGAGAACACCTCTCTTATAGGCGCAGAGGTGACCCTCCGCACTGCTTTCAACATGGAGAACACAGGCGTCTCCTTGTAGAAGAGATGCATTACCAAGACCACGACAAACACAACGATACCGGCCACGATGAAGTTAAGGCGCCAGCCCCAAGCTTCGTAGGCCTGCTTGCCGAGCATCGTGGAGAAGAGCCATATTAGAGCGCCGACTGTCGCCATGCCCGCGGCCGGCGTGGTGAACAAGAACCCGGTGAAGAGCCCCCTGCGGTGTTCCGGCACAAATTCTCCCAGGTAGGTGATGGCCGCGCCGTAGCCCCCGCCCAGTGCTAGGCCCTGGACTATTCTGAGGAGGAACACGCCTACGGAAGCCAAGACCCCTATCTCGGCGTAGCCCGGCAACAGGCCTATGCCGAGAGTGCCCGCCAGCATGAGTGACATCGCTGTGATAAAGGCAACTTTTCTGCCGAACTGGTCGCCGATTTTGCCGAAAAGAATCGCCCCAAGAGGCCTAAACAAAAATCCTATCGCCAATGCGGCGAATGACGCAAGTAGAGAGGCTATGGGGTCTTTCGACGGGAAATAGACCTTAGCTACGGTTCCCGCCAGCAGCGCATATGTGTAGAAGTCGACCCATTCTAAAAACGCTCCGGACCACGCAACGGCGGCGACGCCGGCGACTTGCCTAAAGCTTACTTGCACGCTCATGGTCCAGCCATTTCCGCCTTTAGCTCTTCGTACGCCTTCTTTGCCTCCTCAACAGAGGTCTCGTCCTCGAGGGTCGTCACGTCGCCCAGCGGAGCGCCTGTAGCCACAGCCTTTAGCAGACGGCGCATTATCTTGCCTGAGCGCGTCTTAGGCAACTTAGTGACGAAGAATATCTGCGCTGGCTCCGCTATGGGGCCTATGCTCTTCCTTATGTGTTCTCTTAACTCCTTGCGTAGCTCTTCGGTGGGGGTTACCCCCTGCTTCAACACGACAAACGCAATGGGTACTTCGCCCTTTATGGCGTCGGGCACTCCTACCACCGCCGCCTCGGCGACGGCGGGGTGGGCAACGAAGGCCGACTCCAGCTCGTAGGTACCGAGGCGGTGGCCGGCTACCTTTATCACCTCGTCGGCCCTCCCCAACACCCATATGTAGCCGTCCTTGTCCTTAATAGCGTAGTCGCCGACGTAGAACATGCCAGGGAACCTAGACCAGTAAGTCTTCACATAGCGCTCGGGGTCGCCCCAAATGCCGTGGAGCATGCCTGGCCACGGCTTCTTGATGACCAAGTATCCCTTCACTCCGGGGGGGACTGGGTTCCCGTTTTCATCTACGACATCAACCTCAAAACCTGGTAGCGGCGGTCCGTTTGTGCCCGGCTTCATTGGTACTAGGTAGAGGCCCGGCGCGTGGCTAATCACTATGCCGCCTGTCTCTGTCATCCACCAAGTAGATCCAAAGGCCACCTTCTCGTTGCCGAGAACTCTGTAGGCCCATCTCCACGCCTCGGGGTTTATCGGCTCGCCGACGCTGTGTATAATGCGGAGGGTTGACAAGTCGTGCTTCCCCGGCCAAGCCTCGCCGTAGCGCATAAACATACGTATGGCCGTGGGCGACGTGTATAGTATCGTCACTCCGTAGCGCTCTATTATAGACCACCACCTGTCGGGCTGTGGGTAGTCGGGTGCGCCCTCGTATATTATCTCAGTGGTGCCCATGAGCAGAGGCCCCAACACCACGTAGCTGTGCCCCGTCACCCAGCCAATATCCGCTGTGCACCAGTATATGTCGTCATCTCTAATATCAAATACCCACTTCATAGTGGCATAAACGTGGACAGCCCACCCACCGGTGTCGTGAACAATGCCCTTGGGCTTCCCAGTAGTGCCAGATGTGTAGAGGATGAACGACGGGTGCTCGCTTTCCACAGGCTCAGGCTCGATGTAGGTATTGGGCGGTATGCCTTGCATCAGCCGGTTCCACCAGAAGTCGCGGCCCTCGGTCATTGGCACATCCTTTAGTCCAAGTCTAGGTAGCACAATGACGTTTTCCACACCAGGCGCTTTTTCGAGCGCTGAGTCTACTACTTCTTTTAGTCTTACCACTTTGCCTCTGCGCCAGAATCCGTCAGCTGTTATGACAATACGGGATTGGGAGTCGTTTATGCGCTCTGCTAAAGCGTCGGCGGAGAAACCTGAAAATACGACGTTGGTGATAGCCCCTATTCTCCAAGCGGCGAGCATCGTAATAGGGAGCTCCGGCACCATTGGGAGGTACAGTGTCACTCTGTCGCCTTTTTTAACGCCGAAGTTGCATTTAAGCATACAAGCCACGCGGTTCACCTCGCGGAAGAGGTCGTAGTACGTCAGTTTTCTACGATCTATCGGGTATCCGCTCTCATCAAGAGGTTCGCCTTCCCACTCTATTGCCAGTTTGTTCTTACGCCACGTCTTTACATGCCTATCGACGGCAAGGTAGGAGAGGTTAAGCCTACCTCCAACGAACCACTTATAAAACGGCGGGTTAGAAGCGTCCAGCACCTTGTCCCAAGGCTTAAACCACTCTAGTTCTTTAGCTACACTTTCCCAGAAACTTTCCAGGTTTTCTATTGCTTGTTGATGGAATTTGAAATATGTGTCTATTGGGGTATATTTGTGGCGCCACTTGTCGTTCAGTACATATTCATCAAAGGGTAGCTCGGTCTCTTTTTCTAAGCTTTTTAATGACATGTTAAGATGCGATACAAATCATTTTTAAATGTAACTGAAATTATAAATTTTGATAAATTACGATACACGTAGATTTTTAATACTAAATGAGAAAAATAAAAAGATCTCAAAAAGTTAATATGTTTTTAAGCTAGTAACTTTTTTACACTCATTTACAATATATTTTACTTGTACAATTTAATCTCTATATTTATGATATGTTTGCTTATTGCCGTAAATGATCTTGTGCTTTGAGGGTGTCGTTTAGCAACGCCATGGCTGTTTCTTTTCTGCCAGCCCCCTTGCCCTTTACATATATTATATTTACCTCTGTGACTATTTCCACAGAGTTTAATGTATAGTCTACATGTATGGGGTCATCCACAGGAAGAGATATTGGCCTCACCTCAGCCTTCCCAGTTTTCAACTCTAGCGACGCGATGTACCTAGTCACAGAGCCCTTCAACGACAGCGTCTCTCTTTCAACCTGGCCAAGAGTTATCCGCTTGCCCAGGGTGTTTGCAATTATTACAAGTTTTGCTGCTGGATCAAGCCCTTCTAGGTCTAGGCGTGGATCAGGTTCTAGTATGCCCATTTCTCTAGCCTCCCTTACTGCTTGGTCAAACGGGATACCATCTTTGTATACCCGGGTCAATATGTAGTTCGTGCTACCGTTAATAATCCCCCTGACCCTTAACACCTCCTGGGGGTGGAGCCCTTGGAGGAGGTCTATTAGGGGGGTCCCCGCCATGACAGTAGCCTTGTAAAATAGCCGCCTGCTCTGCACCTCGTGGAAGGCGAGGGCTAGGGGGGCCTTGTTGGCTGTGACTACGGCCATGCCCTTTGCTAGGGCCTTCTTGAAGAGGGAGAGGGAGGGCTCCGCCGTGTCGTAGTTAGGCGGCGACACGTCCACCAACACCTGGCAGAAGTCAAGAGCCTCCTCTACCGACGTAGGCCTCCCCACTCCGCTTCTTGACACCGCCCCCCTAGGCGCCTTTAAAAGCTCCTTCACCTCTTCCCACGTGAAGCCTTCCTTCTTCACAACGCCGCCTCCGCTGTCGAAGACCGCGCAGAGCCTCAAGCCGGTTCTCTGATAAAGAAGCTCCGCATATGTGCGGCCAACACCACCAAAGCCAAACAGCAATATCACAGCTAAAAATCGCGATGTATTTAAACGTGCACTTAAAGCAAATTGGTGTATGAGCAGAGTTATGTACCTCCTTGGCGGGACTTGGAGACGTACGTGAAGACTAGGCTCGAAGAGGCCGTTGCGGAGGCAGAATTGGCATCGAAGTTTCTAGGGCAAGGCCTATACCGGAATGCTGCTGGGAAGGTATTTCAGGCGTGGAAAGCCCTACTGGCCGCGGCGGCTGCCAAGAATAGAGACCTCGTCCACAAGCGGTTTCCCGGCGTTGTTAAAGACAGGACTCAGAAAAGGAGGTCTAGGGCTGACATGATCATAGCTCTTATGCCTACAAACAGGCTTAGAGAGGTAGCCAGTCTGCTAGTTGAAGTTTTTGGATGGGAGGTGTTGTACCTAACTGAAATCGCTTTAAGCCTCCACGAGTTCCAGTACAACGGTCTTGACAAAGAGGGTATTGTTAGCCGCTACACCAACCTGCAAGACGTCGAGAGAGACATCCACCACCTAGTTGAGAAAACAAGACAGTGGGCGAAAATAATAAGTCAGAACTAAACTGTGTTTGAAAACTTCATAGATGGAAAAATTAGATTTTCCGGAGGAGTAGTGCCAGTTTTACGTGTATGGTCTGTAAGCGTATTGGGTCTTGGGGTTGCTCCGTCTCGCCGAATTTATAGCCGCATTTTTTACATTTTAATATCCTCAACTCGTCGAGTAAGTACACCTCGAAGTTTTCTCTCCCCCTTACGTCGCAGTTGGGGCATCGCCAAAGTTCTGTGGGCCATGTCGATCCGCATATGCACCGAGCCTCGGCGACGAGGCTTTCAAAAATTCCTGTGTCTTGGCGTCTCAGTATTATCAACGAGGCAGGCTCTCCACATACTTTACACCGGTTATTAGCAACTCCCCCGCCGTATTTCAGATACAAGGCTCTCCTTATCAGATAATCCACGAACTCTCTCGGGACGACCCTTTCCGCTGCTTCTCTTGTCTTTTTGATGTCGATACTCTTAACTAAGGGAAGCTCATCGCTTACTCTTACTATTGCTAGGTATTTTGCATGGTCATCTACTTTTTTCAAAAAAGTAGGGAGTTGTTTGAGTTCCTCTAAGCACTCTAGGTCTTCTCCGCAGATTGTCTTATCTAACTCCACGTCTGCTCAGAAACTTCGGCATATGCTTCTTAGCCCATTCAAGTTCAATAGTCCCGTCGCCAAACATCGCGTTGAGAAGCGGCCTATTACTCGGGTGGGTAACTGCAAAGAGGTGCATAGCGACGAAGAGGAGGCCGAGGGCAAAGGCCACGTCGTGGAGGAGCAGGAGAACCCCAGCAGTAGCCGAGGAGAGGCCTAGCGAATCCCTAAAAACTAGCCCAACGCCGCTTATGCCGAAGAGGACGATGGATATAAACAACAATAGTGCCATGTAGGAGACAAGTATGTTGTGCCTATCTAGGCTCTCTTCTATGTCTTTCGGCATCGGCCTACCAAGCATGTAGTGGGCCGCGATGGCCTTTGCCTCTCTAATCTGCTGTCCAATCGGCTTCTTCAAGGGCTTGAATACTTCTACTCTTCTAAAGACTAGGAGATACAGACCGTATACCGTGAGCAAGGCTCCCCATACGAAGCCGATAAAGCGGTGGCTAGTCCTGACAAGCTGGACGCCCGCGGTAAGTGGATCAACGTCAAGTACGGCCGAGAGAGGTGCACCGACGGCGTAGGCAAGCCAACCCATCAGTTCTATGCTAAAAAGTACAGAACCTGTCAAGGCCAGGATTGTAAACAATATCAAATTCCAATGGTGCGCTATTTTATATCCAATACTAACTATTTCAATTTTCATGTATAATAGTGTGAAAAGTAGTTTAAAAATTTTTCTGCCTCAGGACCCCTTTTCTAGTTTGGTTTTCTTTTCCTCTGTCCTATAACGGCGCCAGGCGGCTAGCCCCAGCACCGCGAGCGAAGCGGCTAGCGCAACGCCGCCGTAGATCGTAACAGGCTTTAACAACTCGCGTATTTCTTGTGCGTTGCGCGGGGTCTTATCTGCGAAGTGTTGCTTAACGGCAAAGCTCCTACGCTCAGAGGTCACATATATCCACCTAACGCTTCCTCCTACGTACGAGCTCGCCTCTAGGCCATAGACAACTCTACCCCTCTCCTGCTCCTTCTTTGCAAGCTCCATGACGTCTTTTGCAGGCCCGAAGGTGAAGACGTTGGTGGGACACACCTCTACGCAGGCTGGCAACTTGCCGTTCTGTATCCTGTCAACACAGAAGGTGCACTTGTAATACCTCCCATCTGAGCCCCGTTTCGGCACGTCGTATGGACAAGCCGTTTCGCAGTAGCCGCAGCCTATACACTCGTCCCTATTTATGACAACTGCGCCTTCACCAGTAACCTTAATTGCGCCGACTGGACAAGCCCGGGCACACGGCGCAGCGACACAGTGGAGGCAGTTGTAGGGGAGAAACGCCATGTCGAATTGGCTGAAGGCCACCTCGCCGGCGGGGGTAAGCAACTTCTTAGTCGTGGCGCCCTCGTAATAGAAGACGACCTTCCAATCATCTGCGGTCAGAGACTTCGGCGACGTCAAGGTGCCCGTGAACACTGTCTTCTCGGCGGGTCTCCCGTTCCAGTCCTTACATGCAAGCTGGCATGCCCTGCAACCTATACACTTGTCGAGGTCGACCAAAACAGCGTATCCCTCGTCGGGTTTGGGAAACTTTATCGACACCATGGTCACACCGCCTCGGCCTTCTTTATCTTTCCAATCCATGCCTTAGATTCTTGTATTGTCGTGACCACATCGCCTACGTCCGGGTTTAAGAAGTTGCCCTGTGGGCCGGTGGTGTAACCCTCGAAGCTAAATGCCCAGATGACGTTAACTACTGGTAGTTCGCTGCCATTGACCTGTAGGTAGGCCTCGCCGTCTGTGACATAGGCCTTCATTCTCAAGCTACCTCTTAGAGTAATAACATCTACTAGGTCGCCTGGTTTTATGCCCAATTTTTCAGCCAATTTCTTGGGTACGTACACAAAGGGCTCAGGAACCAGCTCGGCGAGGTAGGGCACGTTTCTACTCATGGCACCGCTGTGCCAATGCTCGGTTAACCTATTGCTGGTTATTACCACCAACTCGCCTGGCACTTGTTTCAAGTCGTCGGGAGTTAGCGCCACGCCTACGTTCTTGCCTTGTACAACACTTGGCTGGTCTTGTAAGACTTGGAGGTTGTAGGGGTTCAGCCACGCAAGAGTTGGATACTTCACAGCGAGCTCCGGAATAGGCGCCTCAACGGGCTCTGTGTGTATGGGCCACTGGAAGTTGTAGCCCTTGTACCAGCCACCCATCTCCTGGATCACCTTGAGAGTGGCGTCTTTCAAACTGCCACTCTGTTGGTAGTACTGCCCCAGGAGATCTCTCATCTTTTGGTAGTTCGGCTTGAAAGATCTCCAGTCCCCACCGGAAAAGAACGGCCTCTTTGCCGCGGCTTTAAACGACGTGGTTTCCTCATCCCAGTATAGAGTATCGTTGACCCAGAGGTAGCGCATTCCTGTTTTCCCCACAAACTCGTCGTATGTGAGGACCTTGACCTCTCCGCCCTCCTCCACGACGAATTTACCCATTATTCTCACCTCACCCGTCTTAACGAAGTGCATGATGTCCAGCCCTCCAAAAACGTCAGCCATTCCGGAAAGCCTCCGCTTAAACGAGCGGGGAACCCAGTAGTTGTGGCCTGGCACAAACGCGGGTTTGTACTCGCCGGTAACTTCGTCTATCCACTCTCCGGTTTCGCCGGTGACTACCCACTCTTTCCCGGCGGCGCTTACCTTGTCGACTACGCCGAGGACTGCCTTAAGGGAGTCGTAGTTATATAGGAACCTGACGTTCATTGGCCATGACCAGCCCCAGTCCTTGTAGACGCGGAATTCTTGGCTGAAAGTGCCGTCGATCTGCCCTGGCTTTCTGAATTGCGCGATTCTCCTCATTGTGGTGAACTCATCTCTTATGGGGTCGTATATGCCCTGGTATATCAGAGTGGTGAAGTTTATCTCTTTATTTATAATGCGTGGATTAACCTCAGCCTCGATAGGCGAGATCGGGGTGCTCTTACCAAGTCCTCCGGAGTAGTCCCAGCTGGCATCCGGCTTTAACGGCCTCTCGTACACGAAGACTAATTTTCCGCCCTTCCTAAACTTCACGTCCTCCTTCTTGACACCCGCCGCCTCGCTGGGCAGGAGAACGGCCCCGGCCCTTCTTAGATACTGATACAGTTTTGTCACGATCCAGTAGTCAGGCCGAGCGTCGCCCTTTGGCGGCACAGCTCTATAAGTCCACTGTATCGTCCTATTACCATTTGTCCTCGTACCCTCCTTCTCCGCGAAGGAGGCTACTGGTAAAACCACATCAGCAAACCACGCGGTCTCGGTTTCGAATATGTCCGACACAACTAATAAGTCAAGCGAAGCTAGGCCTGCCATAATAATTTTGGCATTTGGATTCGTCACAGCAGGGTTCTCCCCAAATATGATCGCGGCTCTTATTTCCTTTGCAAGAGCCCTCCTTGGGAACATCACCTCTGTAGTTCCTGTACCCATTGGGAAGTCGCATACCACTGTTCCATTTACTGGGTCGTCCTCGGGCACAGTGCCGCAGAACATCCCCCATGCGAGCTCGAACCTGCGCCAGCCGTAGAATTTAAACACTTGAAGCACCTTGGAGAGGTCTGCCTTCCCCAGATCGGGCGCTGTGGTTGAGAACCTATCCCGCGCCCACTGGGGGACTGACCAGCTCCAAGCGTCAGGCATTCCCTGGAGCTTCCAGTCTTGGTATAGCCTAATTTCAAATGTGGAGGCTGGGAATCCGTGGTAGCCGGGTAGCCCATCTACGCCTGAGCCCTGCATATCGGTGGCGCCCTGGACGTTGCTATGGCCTCTGAATGGGTGCGTGCCCCCACCGGGATACCCCACATTGCCCAATAAGAGTTGCACTAATGCCGCTGCTCTTATTATGTTGATGGTCGCGTTTGTGTGTTGGGTGAGTCCCATTGCCCACTGTATTATGCCGTGCTTCTTGTGGTTGGTCACAACGCCGCTGTTCTCTACATAGATCCGCGCCACTGTCTTCAGCAAATCGACGGGTACGCCGCTGATAGAGGAGACGGTTTGAGCGTCGTACTCCTTGAGTAGCTCTTTCAAGTCGGCGAGGTCGTCGTCGGTGATGTTCCACCTTGTTCTCAGTCTCTTGAATTCATCCAGTTGGTCGATGGGCGTTTCCCTCTCGTAGAATGCGTAGTGCAAAATGTAAAGCAAAATAGCGGCGTCAGTCCCGGGCCTGAAAGGAACCCATATGTCAGACGCCGCCGCAGTTCTTGAGTAGCGGGGGTCAAAGGTAATGAAGATTGTACCCCTCTCCTTCTTGCCCTTTAGGAAATATATAAATGAGAGCGGATGCGCCTCAGCAGGACTAGACCAGAAGAGCACCACATCGGCGAGGGCTAGGTCCTCGTTCGACGCAGTCTCTGCCCCCCACCCGTACGTTACGGCGAGAGAGCTGACAGTCGATGAGTGGCACTTCCTGAACTGTGAATCCATGTTCGAAGTCCCCAAGAAAGTTGCCAATTTCTTTGACAGATAGGCCTCTTCGTTGAGAAGAGTAGATGACCCAATAATCTGAACTGGTACGTCTTTCCCCACGTAGTAGTACCCATCCTTCTGCTTGGGAGCCCCCGTAGCATTTCTCCACTCAGAAAGTATAGCGGCAAGCTTTGACGCGATGTATTGAAAAGCCTCGTCCCATGTGGCTTCGCGCCACTTGGGGGGGTACTTCTTGATAATTGAGACGAGCTCGTCCCAGCTTTTAGCCGATAGGATCTCCTCAGGCGGAGGCTTAGGCCCTGTTCTGATCAGCGGCTTGGTGAGGCGGAGTTCGTTTTCCACAAGCTGAAAAGCCGCCTTACCCTTTGGGCACAAGGCGCCGAAGTTAAGCGGTGAGTCAACGGAGCCGCGGCTCCATATAATCTTGCCGCCAGAAGTATACATGTCTATGGAGCATCCCACTGAGCAGTAGAGGCATACAACCGGCACTACCGAGGCCTTTGGCAAGTCGACTTTCCCCCCAATTTCGCCCAGCTCCCATACGGCTTTTCCGGACTTAAAGGGAACCTGGGCCTCTGCGCCTATCCCAAGCGCGAGACTAGCTAGGCCGGCGATTTTTAAAAATCCCCTTCTTCCTACTGAGACTGTCATAGGAACACGTTCTTCACAGTTCCTTTGTCTCTTTTGCCCATCAATTTCTTGGCTGTGAAGCATGTATAGTCTTCCTCGCCGTGGTAAAGACTCAGAAGGCCGTCTATGCCTTCAGGTATCTCAGTGAAAAGCCTTTCAATGTCGTTCTTAATAGAAGCGTGTTGCCTAGCAAGGGCCTCAAAGGACATAGGGGTACGCCAATTGTAGTCTTTTATAGATTATTCGAGAATAACTCGAACTATTGTAGACTTTTATAGTGTTTTGGAGTTTAAGGACAGAGCTCAGTAAATCCCTTGTTTCTGATATTTGTCACAAGCTGTATTCCGAGCTTGCATGCTGCCTCTACGCCGCTGTATAGGGGTCCTCTAAGAGAAACAACAGCCCCCACACCTATTGTGGCAAGTCTGTAGACCATGTCAGACGAGACCCTGCCAGTGGTGAAAGCTATTTTAGACTCGGCCTCCTTGCCGCGTTTTAGGTACATACCGATTAGTTTTATTACAGAGCTGTGCCTACTCGTGTCATGTATCACCGCCCACTCCTCGTCTAGATATAGAGCGCTGGTGTGCATGGCCAAGTGAGGATCCACATTCCATATGGTCAATTTAGCGAACTCTGTTGCCAGGGTGGTTAGTTGCTTGTAGTCGTAGATTCTTCTAGGTGATTTATTTTTGACAAATTCTCCGATGCCGCACTCCTCTACTTTTTTAGCTCTAGTAGCCACGTCACCTACTAGCTTAATCTTAACATCGTGGCCCGCTGTAGCAACTTCTTTTATTTCCCCTAATGTGTTGATATAGCCCTCGCTGTATGCGTAGCCGATTCCAAGCTCTTCAAGTAGCTCTGGGTTGGAGACCAGCTCGGCAACTATTTTGTTATTAATCCAAATCCTAACCAAGGCATCCTCGGCGATCTTGACTCCCTTTACTATTTTATAAGAGGGCACGGGGCTACCACAAGACCACATCTTTTACAATAGCCAACAAACACGCCGCCGACAACGGCGCCTTTGTGTACAGCATCAATATACTCACTGCCGGCTGCGAGCGCCGCAGTAAATGCCCTAGTTACTCCCTCCGGCAATTTTTTTACATCTGCCAACCGTCCGCCGACAGCGTCTAAAACGGCTGATACCACACTTTTTCCGCATGCGCCGGTCTTTACTAAAAAGTCAAGTAGTTGACATATATCGTTCTCCTTCACTAAGTCGGCGTACTCGCCGAGAGATCGCCTAAAGTATGACTTTACGGCATCTCCGCATCCGGCTTCTCGGTAGTATTCTAAAACGCATTTAAAAGTGGGCATATATACATCTCTAGAAACAATTACACACCCCTCATCCTCTAGTTTTCTCAAAGTGTAATAGATGGTCGATATGGCAAATGGGGATGTCTTAGCCAAGTCGTAGGCCTTAGCTTCTCCTTGGACTAAAAGTCTCTCTATCACATACAGTCTTGAAGATGTGCCAAGCACAGTGGCTTGTTGTTTTTGCTTTTTAGATATTCCGCTAACGCCTTGTCGCGACAATTAACTCAGCAGTTAAAATCGAGTTACCGGCGGCGC
>FPIC01001382.1_pt1 | contig 47475 bp, 46 predicted proteins | sample 1504481 | NCBI WGS metagenome assembly FPIC01 (sample SAMEA4475357, study PRJEB15587) | soil metagenome | biome: Soil; feature: Field | place: India | collected 2015-03-11 | depth 0 m
CCTTGTGTAAATTGTCGGTCTTATGATAGAATATATTTGCCAGAATATACATAAACAAAAGTTTAAAATACAGTGATAGTATGTTACAATCTATATAACATAACATTGGGGGGAAAGAAGTGACCAAAAAAACGTTGATATTTGTATTTTCGTTGTTTTTGATAGGTTCTGTCTTCTTGTTCTTCTCGAAACCCTTTATTTTTAGTTACGACATACGGATGATTATTGCCTCATTGATAGCTATGGTTTTAGCTCAGTATATTGAGATTCCAATAGGTGGAGTTAGATTTACTGCCAAACCTTTTTTGTACCTGTTTTTAATTCCCTTCATCACACCAGAAACAATAATGTTTTTCTCATTGCTCACAACACCTTTGACAAAGAAAACTTCTTGGCAAATAAGGTTTTTAAGATTAGCTTTTGAGTTCTTGCAATTTTCAGTAGGCATCTTCTTGTTCAGACATGCTGTTTATGACTATCTTTCGGTAGTTTATTTCGCTGTCGGTTATTTTGCTACAAACATTATACTCAGTTTCGTGTACATAACTTTTTTTACAAAAACAAAATTAAAACAATATATTGGTGTTGGATTTCTTGTTTTTTTGCTAGGTCTCTACGCTTCACTAATCGTAACTACGCTTTACATTTTGCCAGAAGTGAAGTTGACTTATTTGATTTTTACATTTCTACTCTACACGGGTTTTTTGGTCCAATTGTATTATACAGTAACAGCACAAGTATGGTATCAAGAATTGAGGTATGAGCAAGATGAAATTAAAAGAGAAATTGAAAACCTTTCGAAAATACCAGCCGTTTTAGAAGAGCAAGACACGGAGGATGTAGACAAAGTATTAAGTGACCTACTTGAGGTATCATGTAAAATGATAGGTTTTTCTGCAGCGTTACTGAACTTATTTGATTACAAATCAGGTAGAGTCGTAAGAGTTGCAAAATATGGAATTAAAGACGAAGATTTCGAAATGTTGAAGAGTAGGCAACCGCAGATAAAAGATACACTAATCCTGATGCAGAGCCGTTTCGATTCCAGAGGCGTTTATTTTATTCCGAAAGGCAGTATTGATTTGGACCAAACATATATTTTTAGACCTCTAGAATATACCATGCTCGATGTCAATAATGCGTGGGACCCGGATGATTTGTTCCTTGTGCCATTAGTATACGATAACAAGACAATTGGATACATCAGCTTTGACAAACCTGTCAATGGTTTAAGACCGGCAAAAAGAGAAATCGAACTTTCAAAGTTTTTTGCTTGGCAATTTGTACAAATTGTGAAAGAAAGTAAATATCGAAGCTTTTTCTTAAGTTACTATCCGGAAGAAGCTACAGTCTCAGAATTAATGGAAGAAATCTCGAAAGCCATAGAGATGAAGAGAACTTTCTCCTTTGTGTATTTGGACGTAGATAATTTCGATAAGATTAATCTTGAAAAGGGCTATATTTTTGGAGATGAGATATTACGTGAAATCAAAAACTCATTAGAAAACGAAATAAGAAACTACGGTCTTTATACCAATATAGGTGATGAGTTTATGATTTTGCTGTGGACAAAAAGCAAATCGGACGCGATGATTTTAGTTCAAAAAGTTATTGAAAACATTAAAGAAAAGTACCCCTATGTCAGTATCAGTGGGGCGGTTGTAAAGTATCCAGTTGATGCAGACAATTTGGAAGGAATATTGAATAAGGCAAAAACAGCTTTGGTTGCTGGGAAAAAATCCGGAGGTGGAAGGATTATCAATTTATGAGAAGAGTCGCCATAGAATTTGCATACGATGGCACAGACTTTTTTGGCTATCAACGTCAAAATGATGTGAGAACCGTGCAAGGCGAGTTGGAGAAAGCGCTTGAGCGAGTGTTTAAAATGCCCATTCAAACATATGCAGCAGGACGTACAGATACGGGCGTTCATGCGAATGGACAAGTTGCAGCATTTGATTGTCCAAACGATAAGCTTTCAGAAAACGATATCAGAAACGCTTTAAACGCAAATCTGCCAAAAGATATATACGTTAAGAAAGTATGGTTCACAAGTGAAAATTTCAATCCAAGATATGAGGCAAAGCGTAGAATCTATCACTATTACATTTTAAATTCGAAAATGAACGATATATTCCTTAGAAGGTATGCTTGGTGGTTTCCATATGAACTGGATATTACAAAGATGAGAGCTGGTGCTAAATACCTTATAGGGACGCATGATTTTACAGCTTTTAGCAAAAAAGGAGAAGAAGAGATAAGGACCGAAAGAACCATTACCGCTATTAGGATTGTAAGATTGAAGAAAAACCTTATACTAGTGAGGGTTGAAGGTATATCGTATTTACGAGGAATGGTTAGGAGTATTGTTGCGAACCTGGTAAAGGTTGGAGTTGGAAGTTGGAAACCAGACAAGATATTGGAGGTGTTAGAATCAAAAGACCGCTCAAAATCAGCTGGGTTGGCACCTGCGCATGGATTGTTTTTGTACAAGGTGTTGTTTTAGGCATTACCTTTGCCGGTATTCAAATACCGGATGAAAGTTTAGACGCAGAAGTTTTATCTGTAATAAAAAAATGGATGGAGAGACCTCAAATTGTTGTTTTTGAAAAAAACATCGCACCACATCTTTCTCTCTTTATTACTAAAGAGCTGACAAAAGCTGGTTTTTTTGCAACCAACATAATCTCAAATAATGTGTTTGATGATGAGACGAAGCTTGAGTTAATCTCCACAACTACATCGGTTGATGTTTCTAATGTTGTGAGTGGAGAGCTTTTGAAGATAAGTGTTGAGTCTACTGGGGATACAATTTCCTTGACAACGAGGGCGGGTAAAATTGTATTTGAATCCGAAGAAGATTTTAAGAGTGGTTTTCTCAAATACTTTAGCACCAACACGAGTTTTGATCATACTACAACTGGTTTAAGTGAAAACACCCCTGATTTAGGTCCTGAAACTTTAGTTTATGACTCAAAGTCTCACAAGTTATATATTACTGTCCCAACAGGAATACCTTTGATAGTCGTTCCAGAATACATAAATTTCGTTCCCGCTGTTGTAACTATGGATGGGAGCTTTTATAAGAATAAAGTTCTCTACATGTCTGAAAAAATCCAATACCAGGTCGATTCCTTACCATTTTTGTACACAGGTTATTCAATTTTGACGGAAAATTACATTCTTAACCTTAGAACTGGTAAGAAAGAAGCAGTTTCCTCGGTACCAATATTTGGTTGGGACAAATATATCATTTATGCGGATGGTTCTGTTGGTGACCTATTGCTTACCTGGAAACTAAAGGTTTCAAATACTCCCTTGGATTTTTTGATGGTTGAAAACATGCTTTACCTATTGGACGTTACTAAAAACGTTTATGCGGTAAATCTCAAAACTCGAAAAGTTATTTTTGCAGGCACTTTTGAAGATGCTATTTGTTTTGATTACGACGAACATAGCGCAACTGTGATATTAAGAGCTTTGAAAGAAAACTATGTTTTGTCTGTAAATGGTTCAATTAAAGTGGATAGAACAGAAAGTTTCTTCAAAAATGATTTTCCAAACAAAAGGCTATATCCGACATTCACCAACGTCAAAGATTTTGGTTTTGGCTTTTTTTACGAAGGTGTTTACCTCGGAAATTCAATTTTCTTTATGTTTATTTCAAAAGGTGTGTTGAATATAGTAACGGATGTGGGAACATGGCAAGTGAAAATCACAAAGAAAGATTAGATGTAGCTATGGTCAAAAATGGCCTCATTGAGAGTAGGGCAAAAGCCCAACAAATTATAAAGTCCGGAAAAGTGTCAGTTAATGGGCAGATATGCAGAGAACCGTCCAAATTAGTGAGTCCTTCTGATAATATAGAGGTTTTAGAAACTCTTAGATATGTTAGTCGCGCAGGTTACAAAATCGAAGGGCTGTTTAAAAATATTTCTCGGATAGGAGATACAGAAATAGAAATTCGTGGAAAGGTGATATGTGATATAGGGAGTTCAACAGGTGGTTTTGTTGATTTCTTTATCCAAAACGGTGCTCTAAAAGTTTACGCTGTTGATGTGAATACAGAGCAATTACATCCCAGGTTACGGAGCGATGAAAGAGTGAAACTTATTCAGAAAAATGCGAAAGAATTAATTTTTGAAGACTTGGGAGAACTTGTTGATATTGTTAGCGTAGATGTTTCTTTTATATCCGTCAGAAAAATTAAGAGAAACATTTTGAATTTACTGAAACCTGGAGGATATGGTATAATTTTGATAAAGCCACAATTTGAGGTTGGCTATTCTCATTGTGGAGTGATTAAAGACAAATCAGAGCATGTGAGGGTTTTAAAAGAGGTCGTGACGGATTTTATGAAAGAGGGTTTTAAGTTTGTGTATTTAGATTTTTCCAGGATGCTTGGGGGAAACGGAAACGTTGAATTCTTTGCAGTATTTCAAAAAAATTTAGATGATTCTTACGATAAAAACATTACTGATACTTTTCTGGTTAGCAAGATAGTCGAGGTTGTTAACAGCGCTTGGGAGGAGCTCGGGTGATGGAGAAAATCGTAGACCTAAAATTAGCCCTCACAATCTTTTTTGTAATCATTGCATTAACGTCCGTTCTTGCGGATTCTGATATAATTGATTTGGTTCATAAAGATTATGACTTCTTTATCAGAATTTCGAGCGGTGGTGGTTGGTACGAGGAGCTTAAGAAGGTTCCTTTTTTCGCGTTTGTTTTAAATAGAAAGGGCTTAGGATTCGAAGAATCATTCTTAAGGATACTTGAAGACATGCGTTATCGAACAGGTGTGTTGCCTACTGTTATTCAAGATGCGATTTCAACAGATATTTTATTTGCTTCTAAAGGAATTCAAATTGACTTGAGTAACGTTGTGTCGTTCGATATTAACTACTACTTTGACTTTGTAAAAACTATTGCTGCAAACAGTTTCTTTGCCTTTCAAACAAAGTCTCCGTCTCAGTTTGTAAAAGGAATAGCGTACTTGCTCTCGGTTAATTACAAACCGTTGCCAAATAATCAGTATTTACTCGGCGATACCCTTTACTGTGGGTATACAGGAAAGTATTTTGTAATAGCTGGAAGTAAGACAGCGTTAGAGTTGGCATTAAAGACTTACGCAACTCCTGATATGCAATTATCAAGGACATCAAAAGTATTTGAAAGATTGAGGGCAGGGACTTTCTTTATAAGCGGATATTCAAAACCGGAGGCCTTGCGATTTAACTTACCTGGAGCATCGATTGACTCTTCTGAGTCAGAATATGTTCTATTTTACTCAACTGTTTCTGCAGGAAATTTTAGTATAACATTTGAACAGAAAAATAAAAAGCAGTTAACAACTAAACGCATAAGCGAGAACATCGGAAACATTCCCATGGCTTGGAATTACTACTTATCAGTGCCTTCAAGTGACACGGAAAGTGTTGTTGAGATTCTCAAACAGTGGTTACAAGGTTCCAATGCAGATTTAGCGAGAGTTCTTGAGTTTGTTTCAGCACTTTCGAACTCTTCTTCAAATGTTTATGTTGTTGGCAGACTGGAAACGGGAGATTTCCTATTTATATTCGATAATTCTAACACAAAGGCACTAGAGACAAGTGTTGCTAAACTTGGTGCAAAATACGATGCGCAAAAACAGGAATGGAACATTACCTTTCAAAGTTCTAAATTGTATACCTTCTACATCGCAAACCGAGTTTTTTTTGGCTCAATTGATAAGACAAAGTACGAGCAGTATGAAAAAACTCGAGGACGATTGAAAGAACTACCAATGTATTACGATTTTTCCAAACTTACAACATACGATTTCAAACTTTTACTGGATATTGGTGATATAATTAAATCGACTACGGGTTTTAACGTGTCTTCTAAAATGTTGTTTTGGAAATATACTACGGGTTACTTCAGCTATTACAAAATTATAATCTCCTAAAAGGAGGGAGGAACATGGGAGAGTACAACGAATATCTCGGCGTATTTATCGACGAATCGAAAGAGTACATCCAGCTCTTGAATGAAGCGTTACTAGAACTAGAGAAAAATACAACTGATGTTGAACAGATCAATAGAGCTTTTCGTGCATTGCATACCCTAAAGGGTATGGCTGGAACCATGGGGTTTGAGAGACTTGCAAAATTGTGCCACAGAATGGAAAACTACCTGGATGCCGTAAGAAGCGGGAAGGTTGAAATTACAAGCGATGAACTTGACTATTTGTTTGCAGGTCTCGATATGATTGAAAAGATGTTAAAAGCCATTGTTGAACATGGTTCAGATGAATTAGATGAAAGCAGCGAAGGACTCGTAGAAGTGTTTGAGAGAATTGCGAAAGGTGAAAAGGTGGAGAAAAGCAGTAAAAGAATTGATAAATCCGAGCCTGGAGAGGTTAAAGAAGTGAAGGAAAAAACATCACCGGAAACGAATGCAAAATTAGTTACAGAAAGTTTCACACAAGAGGTTTTAAAAGATGTGTTGGAAGAAGCTGCTAAAAAGGGTGTACCTGCTTATCATATCGTTGTAAATCTTCAAGAAGGCACGCAGCTTAAATCAGCAAGAATGTACATGGTCTTCCACACGCTTGAAGAAATAGGTGTTGAGATAGTTCACTCCATTCCGCCTGTCGAGGATATAGAGAACGAAAAGTTCGATCTAACTGTAGAATTGATAGGCATTGGTAATGTACCGCAGGAAAAGATATACGAAAAGATAATGGGAGTTTCAGAAATTAAAAGTGTAATTGTTAAACCACTCAAGATTGAAGAAAAGAAGAAAGAAACAGCTGTTGGTAGTGAAGCTAAAGAATCCGAAGAGCAAAGTGTAAAAGAACAAAAAAGGACAAAGATTACACAGACTGTGAGGGTTGATACAGAAAAACTCGACACATTGATGAACCTGATGGGAGAACTTGTTATTGCAAGAAGTAGGATAGCAGATATTTTGAAAAAGTACAATATCAAAGAAGTGGACGAATCATTAGCACAACTTAGCAGAATAACCTTGGACTTACAAAACATTGTCATGAAGGTCAGGATGGTTCCTATTGAATTTGTTTTTAACAGATTTCCAAGAGTTGTCAGGGATTTGGCACGAAACTTAGGTAAGGAAATCAATTTTATAATGGAGGGTGAAGAAACAGAACTTGATAGAACGTTTGTTGAAGTTATAGGTGATCCGCTTGTTCACCTTATCAGAAATGCTATCGACCATGGAATAGAGACAAAAGAGGAAAGAATTGCGTTAGGAAAACCTCCGATAGGAACTGTTAAACTATCAGCACGGCACGAGGGAAACAACGTTGTTATTGAAGTCGAAGATGATGGAAGAGGTTTGAATCGTGAGAAAATATTGAGGAAAGCCATTAAGAAAGGTTTAATAACCGAAGAAAAAGCGGCAGCGCTCCCAGATGAAAAGGTTTTTGACTTTATTTTCCTACCAGGTTTTTCAACGAAAGACCAGGTTAGTGAACTCTCTGGTCGAGGCGTTGGAATGGATGTGGTTAAAAACACTATAGAATCTTTGAATGGTTCAGTTTCCATAGAGAGCAATCCCGGAAAGGGAACAAAAGTGACTATACGCTTACCACTCACGTTAGCGATAATCCAAGCATTGCTCGTTAAGGTTAACAATTACGTTTATGCCATCCCTATTTCCATTATTGATAGCACATTAATCATCAGTCCTGAGGAAATAAAAGTTGTTCAAAACGAGGAAGTCATTGTTATCAGGGGAGAGGTTATACCGTTGATAAAGTTGTGGCATGTGTTTAACTTCCCACATGAAGAAACTCCGAGTGAAATGAACGTAGTTGTTGTAAAGCATGGAAATAGAAAATACGGACTTACCGTCGATACGCTTATTGGTCAGGAGGACATAGTTATCAAATCTCTTGGAAAGATTTTCAGCGATGTTAAGATATTCAGTGGTGGAGCTACACTTGGCGACGGAAGCATTGCGTTGATATTGGATGTTGCAAATATCGTTGAGATGGCGTAATAAAGGTTGAGGTTGAGTTTTTGACCAGTTTTAAGGGGGTGAATATTATGGCAGATAATATGGAATTTGAAGTTCTTGTTTTTAAAGCACTTAATCAAGAGATGGCAATCGGAGTTGAGATGGTTGAAATAGTTATAGAAAAAACCGAAATAACACCGGTCCCAAGAGCAAAGAAGATAATTGAGGGCGTGATTAACCTGAGAGGAAAAATTGTTCCAGTTATAAGTCTCCCGATGTTGCTTGCCAATGAGAGTAACACTGAATACAGGAAAATAATAATTGCCAAAGTTGAGGATGTTGAGTTCGGACTCATGGTTGACGAAGTTGTTGGAGTTATGCGAGTAAGAAACGAAGAACTTGAAACAAACCTTGGCAAGATGAATACTTACGGTAAAAAAGCAAAAGGTCTCATAAAGAAAGATGCACGTTTGATAGTATATCTCAATTTAGAAGAAATAGTTAAAGAAATTATTGGGTCGGAGGTGGCATAAGATGGCACGTATTTTAGTTGTTGATGATGCAGCTTTCATGCGCATGATGTTGAAGGATATTCTTACAAAGGCAGGTCATGAAGTTGTCGGGGAAGCTGCCAACGGAGTTGAAGCTGTGGAGAAATATAAGGAACTTAGACCAGACGTTGTTACCATGGATATCACGATGCCTGAAATGAACGGTATAGATGCTATCAAGGAGATTAAAAAGATTGATCCAAATGCTACGGTTATTGTCTGTAGTGCAATGGGACAACAGGCAATGGTTATAGAAGCTATTCAAGCTGGAGCTAAGGATTTCATAGTGAAGCCATTCCAACCGGCAAGGGTAATTGAAGCAGTTCAAAAGGTACTTAAGTAGTTTTGAATACAATTTTCCAAATCACATTTATATAGGGAGAGAGGAAAATCGGAGGACTTGTTAGTTTCTTAATAGGTCTGGTTTCCATAATAGTGATACTCTTAGGTACTTATTGGATATTAAAAAAAAGGCTCCCCAACGCAGTTGGGGGGCGTTTTGCTAAAGTAATTAGTAGAGTTTACTTGGACAGAAATACGTCTTTGGTGCTTGTTAGAATATTGAAAGAATACTATGTTATCCTGATAAGTCAGAACCAAGCGACAGTTGTAAAAAAGCTGGACACAATTGAAGAGGGTGAAATAGATTCTGAAATTGGCTCAAATTTCGAAACCATCCTTCAAAGATTTGTTGGTGGTAAGAAATGAAAAAGATAGTTACCTTGCTTTTCATTTTGATGCTGACCACTTCTTTCTTCCCTCAAGACGAGGTACCTATTCCAGGTATACGTATTCAAGTTACTCCTAATCAATCTCCTCGTGACCTTGTAGCAACTTTGGAAATACTTTTGGTGTTGACGGTGCTTACTTTAGCACCGAGCATTCTGATGCTTTTTACCTCCTTTACGAGGATAATAATTGTTTTCTCTTTTGTGAGAAATGCTTTGGGTACAAGGCAGGTGCCACCGAACCAGGTACTTATAGGGCTTGCACTGGTTTTGACATTTTTCATAATGCAACCCACATGGAATGAGATAAATACAAATGCTCTCCAACCATACATGGATGGTAAGATAACCTATGAAGAATTTTTTTCGCGAACAATGGCAGCTGTTAGAAAATTCATGATTACAGAGCTTGTTAACCACCATAACGAAGACAACGTGTTCGTTCTTGCAAACGCTCTCAAGCAAGATGTTCAGAAGATTGAGGATGCTCCAGATTCGTTGCTAACATCAGCATTTGTATTAGGTGAGATAGAAATAGGCTTCAAAATGGGCATTTTAATATACGTACCTTTCATAATAATAGACATGGTAGTGGCAAGTATTCTTCTTTCGCTTGGTATGATTATGATTCCCCCAGTTTTGGTTTCGCTTCCTTTTAAAATACTCATATTTGTGTTAGCAAATGGATGGGAATCGGTTATTGTGAGCCTTGTTAAAAGCTTCGGTTGATTTTCAGTAATTCAACATGAATTTAATCAATGCTTTTGCCAAAAAAGTATGACTTTGTCAAAAGCTTGTTTCTGAATATTGTAATATTGCAATTATGAAGGAGCTGGTTGTATGGTAGAAAATAATAATCCAAGGAAACATAATAACCAAGGATACACTGGGGCAGAACACGACACACAACTAGGAGATACTCATTTACATAAGCATTCCCATGACCATACTCATAATCATGCCAAAATAGGAGCTGAAATAGATTTAGCTGGGTTTACATTTGTCGTGATACTAAACCTTGGAATAACTTTAGCAGAACTTATTGGTGGTATTATAGCAGGTAGCTTAGCATTAATTTCAGATTCTGCGCACAATTTTAGTGATGCGCTTTCTTTGATACTTTCTTACGTGGCTGAAAGAGTTTCGAAAAAGCCTAAAAACTACAGAAAAACCTTTGGATATAAACGTGCAAATATAATAGCTGCGTTTTTCAACTCATCTACACTTTTGGTCATAGGTGGATTGCTTACGATGGAAGCTATCCGCAGATTCTTTGAACCAGTATCAATAAATACTAACGTTGTTTTAGTTGTCGGAACTATAGGACTTATTGCAAATCTTTTAAGCATGATAATATTGAAAAAATGGTCTAAAGAAAGCTTGAATATAAGGTCCGCGTATTTGCACATGTTAATGGATTCTCTGTCATCTATAGCAGTTCTGATAGGTGCTGTAGTTATAAAGATTTACGGCCTAAAATTTTTAGACTCCGTTGTAACTATTTTAATAGCACTATATGTGGTCAAAGAAGCGATTGAAATCTTTAACGCATCGTTGTCAATTCTTATGGAAAGCACCCCAGCAGGTTTTGATGTTGAAAATATAAGTTCTCAACTGTTGCGAAACCCCGTGATAAAAGATATCCATCATATTCATATCTGGGCACTTGACGAAAGGAATATCCTTTTTGAGGGACATGTGAACCTAAAGGAAGATGTAAAAGTAAGTGACGCAATGAGAATATACAACGAAATCAAATCAGAACTTGAAAAGTTTGGTATTAATCATGTCACTATTCAGTTTGAGTTCAATGGCTGCAAAGATACTGGATTAATATCGTGTTCTTGAATATCAAAATCTCGTTAAATATAATCAGGAGGGTTTATTACCCTCCTGATTTTTTATTCTAGCTGTTTACCTGTGTTTTTCACCTTTTCTTGTATTCCCTGTATCCATTCGTTATGGGTAATCTTCTATCCTTTCCGAAAGCTCTTCTTGTAACTTTCGGTCCTGGAGGTGTTTGTCTACGTTTGTACTCATTTACGTTCACCATCTTTGCGACTTCTCTTACGGTTTTTTCCTCAAAGCCAAGATTTACAATTTCTTCAACGCTCATGTCTTCTTCTACGTAAAGCTCCAATATTTGATCCAATATTTCATAAGGTGGGAGCTTGTCTTGGTCAGTTTGATTCTCCCTCAATTCGGCACTTGGTGGTTTTATGAATACCCTTTGAGGTATAATTTCTCTTCCGGCTTTTTGATTCACGTACTCGCTTAGTTTGTAAACCATCGTCTTGTACACATCTTTGATTACAGCATACCCACCAGCCGTATCGCCATACAAAGTAGAATAACCCGTTGCACTCTCACTTTTATTGCCAGTTGTTAAGACAAGCCAACCAAATTTGTTTGAAAGTGCCATAAGGATAACTCCGCGGATTCTTGCTTGCAAGTTTTCTTCAGTAGTATCGAACGGCAGGTCTCTAAAGATTGGTTTCAAAGTTTCGAGAAATGTATTGTATACCTCAACAATAGGAATCGTTAAAAATCTTATGCCTAGATTTTCTGCCAACAATCTTGCATCCTCTTTGCTGTGTTCTGATGAAAATGGACCAGGCATAGAAACGCCAATGACGTTTTCTTTACCTATCGCATCAACAGCGATACAAGCAACCAAAGAACTGTCTATACCACCGCTAAGTCCAATAACTGCCTCTTTCATCCCGTTCTTTCTCATATAGTCTCGGAGGCTTACAACCAATGCGTTATAAACTTCTTCAACTTCTGAAAGTGCAGGTTCTATTCGATTAGTTATTTCCTTTCTTTGAGTTTTTGTTTCGAAAGGTATTGTGACAATTTCTAAGGTTTCTAAATCTTCTTTTGTAACCAAGAGTTTATCCTGCCTTCTTCTTGGGTCTTTTAAACGTGCCTTGTTTACCATTTCAACATCTACATCAACCACAAGCAAATCTTCTTCAAACTGTTTTCCCCTAGCCAAAACCTTGCCTGATTCATCTAATACAAGGCTTGCTCCGTCGAAAACGAGTTCGTCTTGACCTCCGACAAGGTTTACATATGCCACTATCGCCAGGTTGTCGTTTGCCCTTGTCGAGAGCATTTTCTCTCTCCATTCGAGTTTCTTTTGGTAATGCGGTGAAGCTGAGATGTTTGCCAAAATTTGTGCATCGCCGTAAAGAGCCTCAGCACGTGCTGGTCCACCAGGATACCAGATATCTTCGCATATGGTTATTCCCATTCGAACATCGCCAAACTGAATTACTAAAGCCTTGTTACCTTTCTGAAAGTATCGCATTTCGTCAAAAACACCGTAATTAGGCAGGTAGTTTTTATGGTACTTTGCAACGACTTTACCGTTGTTTATTACAGCAGCCGCATTGTAAATGTCACCATCTATATCGACGAACCCTACAACTGCAATGAGTGACTTTGGCACAATTTGTGCAATTTCTTCAAGAGCTTTTATATTATCTTGAATGAAGTGGGTTTTGAACAATAAATCTTCAGGTGGGTAACCCGTTATCGACATTTCAGGAAAAAGCAAAACATCCGCATTGTATGATACAGCCTGCTTTATAAACTCGATGATTTTTTGTTTGTTTCCTTCTATATCACCAACTGTCGTGTTTATCTGTGCCAAGGCGATTCTTACATTTCTCACAAAGTTCCCTCCTTCTATACTCATTTTTCATCATTGAGACTTTCTTTAACTTCTTTGATTCTTCCCAATGACAAATGGTAAAACAGTTAGAGTCAGTACAGCAGCGGTTGATATACCCAAAGATACAAGGATCGCTATTCTTTTAAACATAGCCAACTCTCCTCCAATCAGTAATGTCAAAAAACCACCGACGATACCGAATGCATTCCCTAATATCGCGGGACCTACGTTTTTTATTGAGCTGAAAATATTTTTAGTTTTGCCGTAATCGTGACCAACGTGTATAGAATAGTCAATGGCAAGGCCTATAATGATGCTTGAAGTCAACGCGGTTGATATTTCAAGCTTCATCCTGAAGATAGCCATATAAAAGAAATTTAGAATGGTAGCGAAAACAACAGGAGAAATTAGTTTTATGGACTCTGTGAAGTCTTTAAACACAACAACAATTGTTACAAATACGATGATTAAAGATGCAACTAAACTTTGAATCTGACTGGTGAGTATATTATCGTTAACCGCCTTCCATATAAAGGGAGTTCCTGCAAGGTAGTAATTGTAGTTGTACTTCTTCATAACTTTGTCGATGATTTTTGTAACCTTTTCCAAATTATCTGCTCCTTCTGGTGAAAGGTTTATCGAAATTCGTATTGTCTTCGCATCTGCAATGTAGTATCTCAACAAAGGTTGAGTTCGTGAAGCCAAAATGAGGGCCGTAATGGGAACGTTCCTAGGGAAATCGACACTACTAACTTCAGAATATTGCGAGAGCTCAGCAATTATTTCGTCTATATTTCTGTCGTCAAACGGTAGAAATATACCTTCTTCTTTTTCCAATACCAGGTAGATAGCATCTTTCATACCAAAGTTATCTTCTAAAAGCTTGTAAGCCTTCGTTATTTCTGATTTCTTTGAAAAATAATCTGTACTCGTCAAACCTACCTTAATAGAGGGTATTAAAAAGAACGATAGACCAACTAAAAAGATAACGGCAAATAATATGCCCATAGCTGGTTTGCTGCCTATGTACTTTATTCCAAAGGACTTAGGTTTTCTTGATGCTCTTCTATGCGCGCGCGATAACAATTCATCACCAACTGTTACGGTAAGTAAAAAGTCTATGAAAAGCCCCAAGGAAACGAGAAAACCAAATTCTCTAAACGCTGGTATCTTCACAAACAAAAATGATAAGAAACCGACAGCCGTTGTGAACATTGAGAAGAATATAGGAGTTGAAATATGCTTACGAACATTGACTTCGGTTCTGAAAATTGCATTGTAATAATGCAGAGGATAAGCTGAACCGATAATTATTAAAAACGATGCTGTCATCGATGTGAGGATATTTAGAACTCCTCCGAACGCAAAATGAATAGCATATGTGTAAATCGAAGCCATTATTGGTACGAGGAGTGAAACTATAGTTGCTCTTAAAGATTGCGTTTGATAAAAGAAAATAGCAAATATAACTCCAAACATCAAAATGGGATAGAAAAACATTGATCTCTTTAGCTCGTCAAAAAGCTTATTGTTTACAGAAGCTTCGGACAAAACAACTACTGGCTCATTTTTAAGAGCATTTGTAATTTTCCTGACGATAGGTTCAACTTGCCCGTCTATAGATATCATTACCAAAAACAGAGCATATCTTCCATCTTTGGATATAAAACTTCGATATTCTTTTGGCAGATTTTCTAAGTCCAGAGCGTCATTTTGTATATATGCCTCGGCTCCTGGGTAGTTCAATATAGATATTACAGTCTGAACATTTTCAAAATTCTCAAGTTTTTTGTGTAACCTTCTTAAGTCCTTCAAGCTTCCTGGTTTATCAAGTCTTGCAGTAGCTTCATAAATTACTGTTACCCTTGCCTTATCACCAAATTTAAGACTCATACGCACAAGGTTTTGAACCGAAGGGTCATCTATCTCCGTTATAGGCTTACCTGGTTTGTAGCCCGGTAAAAATGTTTCAATTCTAGTTTCAATTTTTGCATTATTTAGGATGATGATAACGGAAAGTACTAAAATCAGAAGGCTGATAATGGTAAACTTGTATTTGGCTATATAATCCAAAAAAGTAAACCCTAAGTTTTTTCTCACCTTGTTTATCACCTCTCCAGCGAGCAAATATTACATATTCAATCAAAATTGTTTAAAGAACAGAAGGAACAGGTCTCAAAAGTGCTTAGATATAAATCATTTTCTTCGTCATTCCGCCATCAACTACGAAATATTGTCCGGTAATGAAACCGCTTTTTTCTTCATCTACAAGGAACAGTACTATTTCTGCGATATCAGAAATGGTTCCAGCACGCCCAGTTAAATGTTGTGCATGTTCTTTCTCAGAAATTACCTCGCCCTCATGCAAAATCCAACCAGGACATATTGCATTAACTCTTATTTTTGGTCCTAATGAATTAGCCAGCGCGTGCGTAAGACCTAATATTCCTGCTTTCGATGCACTGTAAGCTTCGTTACCCGGTTCGGACATCAATGCACGGGTTGAGGAAATGTTTACTATAGCTCCTCTACCTGCTGTTTCAAGTATGAGTGGTACCCCAAACCGCGCCATCAGGAAGTACCCTGTCAAGTTCACATCTATAACTCTTTTCCATTCGGAAACAGAGAGGTCAAGAAAATTTTTGAATCCCCCTATCGCAGCGTTATTGACGATCGCATCCAGTCTTTCGAACCTTTCCTTGAGCAGTATGTAAAACTCACTTACTGAATATTCATCAGATGTATCTCCGTGGTATAAAAATACTTTCTCCTGATCCTTAATCGGAAAATTCTCAAGAGCTTGCTTATCGTAATCTATTATACCGACCCTCCAACCAATTTCGAGAAATTTCAAAGCAATTCCCTTTCCTATGTTTTTTGCACCACCGGTCACAACTACCACTTTTTGGTCATTGCTCCTCATGCTCTCACCTCAACCTTTTTTGATTTGGATCTTGTTGATTTACAAAATTATTATATCATTCATCACCGAAAGTGGTATAATTTTAGTAAGGAATAATACTTTGGTATATGGGGAAGGTGTTTCCCATGAGGTCCACGACTACGGCTAACAGGCTACCAATATTGTTGCGTGTAGCTGTGATATTTCTTGTAGCTACTCTAGTTATTACTTCGTTTCTTATATTACGTTCAGGATTGCAAAAAAAGGAGGTGAAACATATGGTGGTTTCCTCTGTTTTTAAAGACAAAGAATTCATACCTAAGAAGTATACGTGTGAAGGACAAGATGTCAATCCTGAACTGGTAATTTCTAATATCCCTGATGGTGCAAAAACAATAGCTATAATTTGCGACGATCCTGACGCACCAATTGGTACGTTTGTTCACTGGGTACTTTGGAATTATCCAGTGAATGGTCCAATCGTAAATATTCCAGAGGCCCTTCCAAAAGTTGAGAAACTTCAAAACGGAGCTATGCAAGGATACAATGACTTTGGAAAAGTTGGGTATAACGGACCATGTCCACCAAAAGGTCATGGTGTACACCACTATCATTTCAAAATTTACGCCGTTAACTCCCTTATAGAGCTGAAGGGAAAAGTTACAAAAAAAGAACTAGAAAAAGCGTTGAGTGGTAGAATCCTTGCACAGACAGAAATAGTGGGATTGTATGAAAGGAAATAGTATTAAAATCTCTGGTAAATTCCACCAATAAACTTTATTAACGTAATCGGTGTTTAACCTTAGATTGTGAAATTCTAGTGTACTATCAATCTTGAAACGAAATAGAACTGAAGATAATAACCTACAAGCCCTACGGATACTTGCCCAATATTTGATTTCAAAGAAACTGGTCTACTCTGTAAAGATCGATAAGCTCCTAAAATCCTCAACTCAAAGTAAGTGTCTGAAAAATTTCAGGAAATGGTAATCAATCTTGCAGTACCCTCAAGTGTACATAAAGCCACATCCCTTCATAAGGATTATTAGGTTGTGCTCACAAATTTTTAGGCATTTTACCTACATAAGCCATTCAACACGTATATTCCAAAGTAGTTTTCCTTAGGTTGTTGTTAGAAAGATTGTCAGGAATCTTTTCAACGGTTAGAATACATGTTAGAATTAATATTGTGTTCATTTTCGAATAAAGAACAAACTGGAGGTATTCTATGGAAACAGTCGTAGTTGTAAGGTATTCTGAGATAGGACTAAAAGGGAAGAACAGAGAATGGTTTGAAAAAAAGCTTATTGACAATATTTTGAAAATTGTCAAACCAGCCGCAGTGAACAAAAGGTATGGAAGAATCATTGTTAGAATTGGTAGGAATAACGCAGATTTGATTTTGGAACGATTGCATTATGTATTTGGAATTCAAAACTACAGCCTAGGGGTTTCCGTTGGGCATGACTTAGAGGAACTAAAGCAAGTTGTTCTCGATTTAGCTAAGAAACATGTGAATGAGGGGTTAAAAACGTTCAAAATTAACGCACAAAGAGGATACAAAGATTTTCCTATGACCAGTCTTGAGATAAACCGAGAGTTTGGGGCATATGTACTTCAGGCTTTCCCTCACTTGAAAGTCGATGTTCATAATCCCGAATTCGAGATTGGAATTGATGTTAGGGAAAAAGAAATATTCGTTTTTTCTGGAAAAATCCAGTCGTCTGGAGGGCTTCCTGTTGGAGTATCTGGAAGGGCTTTATTGTTGCTGAGTGGAGGAATCGATAGCCCTGTTGCAGGATGGTATGCAATGCGCAGAGGACTTGAACTTCAAACCGTTACCTTCCTGAGTCCACCACTTACAACTGAAAAATCGGAAGAAAAAGTTCTTAGTGTTGGAAAAGTGCTCAGCAAATACCTACCAAACGGTCTGCGAATGTGGATAGTCCCGCTAACAGAGGTTCAAACTTACATAAAGGAAAATGCACCTGACGAATATTCACTGATACTGCAAAGACGGTCTATGATGAGAATTGCAAGTATGATTGCACGTAGAGTGAAGGCAAAGGCAGTTATCACAGGTGAAAACCTTGGTCAGGTTGCTAGTCAAACGATAGAAAATATGGCAGCGATAGAAGAGGCAAGCTCGCTAATTGTGTTAAGACCTCTTGTGGGATTTGATAAAGTGGAAATAACTAACAAAGCAAAGGAGATAGGAACCTTTGAGATATCAATTAAACCTTGCATTGATAGTTGTGTCGCATTTGCCCCAAAGCATCCGGCGACAAGGTCCAACATAAATGAACTAAGGGAAATCGAAGCAAAATTAGGGAAGCTACATGAATTGGAGTTCGAAGCATTTAAATCTCGAAAAAGTTACAGAATAGTAAGTGAGGAGTGATAGAGGATTAGTATTACCTTATCTGAAAGGAGGAAAGAAGATGCCTGAATTCTCAAATGCATTCAGTGGATTAAAAAATGATAGAAAATTAACAAAGGAAGAGTTGATAAGAGCTATAAGGTTTATGATAGCGGCAGAATATGAAGCTATTCAACTTTATACCCAGCTTGCCGAGTCAACTGACAACGAATTGGTTCGCAAAGTTCTTCTAGACATAGCGGATGAAGAAAAGGTGCATGCTGGAGAATTTTTGAGATTACTTATGGAGCTTGATGATAAGGAATTTGAGTTCTACAAAGAAGGGTACGCAGAAGTTGAGGAAGAAATAGAAAAGCTCAATAAGAGGAGACAACCGAAAAAGAAATCGTAAACTCAAACAGGGGACGTTTATCATTGCGTCCCCTTTTTAACTTCTTATTTTTCTCAACTTATGATATAATTCTTTTAGATTTTAAAGTTCCTAATACGAAATTCTGAAGACGAAAGGAGTGGAACTTATGTACGTGAACACGAAGGACATTTTGGAAAAAGCTAGCAAAGAGTACTACGCGGTTCCTGCTTTTAACATCAACAACATGGAGTTTTTCCATGCAATACTTGAAGGTGCATTGGAAAAAAGAGCGCCACTTATCATTGAAACAAGCGAAGGTGCGATAAAATATGCAGGAAACGGGGACATATTTAAGGGTGCACGATATTTCGTTGAGTTGGTAAGATTATTTGCCGATAGTGTTGATATACCGATAGCGCTCCACCTTGACCACGGTAAGCATTTTGAGTATATAATAGCAGCGATAAAGGCAGGATATTCTTCGGTTATGATTGACGCTTCTGAAAAGCCTTTTGAGGAAAATCTTAAGGAAACTAAAGAGATAGTAAAAATAGCGCATGCAGCAGGTGTTTCTGTCGAAGCCGAGCTTGGACAACTCGCAGGTGTTGAAGATAACGTAGTTGCTGCTGAGTCCGTGTTGGTAGATCCTGAGCAAGCAAAGATATTTGTCGAAGAGACGGGCGTCGACTTCCTGGCTCCAGCAATTGGAACGAGCCACGGCGCATTCAAGTTCAAAGGTGAAGCAAAGCTCGATTTTGAAAGACTCAAAAAGGTTAAAGAACTGACAAAAATTCCACTTGTTCTCCATGGTGCCTCGAGTGTTTTGCCAGAATACGTGAAGATGGCAGAGGAATACGGAGCAGACTTAGGCGGAGCAAAGGGTGTACCCGAGGACCAACTTAAGAAGTGCGTTGAGCTTGGTATAAACAAAGTCAATACAGATACGGATTTAAGAATTGCCTTTATCGCAGGACTTAGAAAGTTCCTAAAAGAGAATCCAAAAGAGTTCGATCCAAGGCATTACTTAGGGGCAGGTAAGAAATTAGTCAAAGAAGTTGTTATGAACAGACTTGAATTCCTTGGAGCAGCCGGGAAAGCATAATCCCAACTTCCTGAAATGAGAATTTGTGCTTAACTTTTAAACACATACAGAGGAGGGATCCAAGTGCGAGTCTTGGTTGTTAACTGTGGGAGCTCGTCGATAAAGTATCAGTTCCTTGATATGGATACAGAACAGGTACTGTGCAAGGGACTTGCGGAAAGAATAGGAATCCCAGGAAGCAGAATTGTTCACAAGAAAGATGAGCAAAAAGTTGTTATTGAAAAGCCAATGAAAGACCATGAAGACGCTCTCAAATATGTACTTGAACTGATAGTTGACGAAAAGGTCGGAGGAGTAAAAGACTTGAGTGAAATTGATGCGGTTGGTCACAGAGTTGTCCATGGTGGAGAAAAGTTCTCAGGCTCAGTTTTGATTGATGACGAAGTGATGAGAGCACTCGAAGAATATTCGTACCTTGCTCCACTCCACAACCCACCGAACATAATGGGTATAAGAGCTATGATGAAACTTTTGCCAGGAGTTCCAAACGTTGCAGTCTTTGATACAGCATTCCATTCAAAGATGCCAGCAAAAGCGTATCTTTACGCAATACCCTATGAATACTACAAGAAATACAAAATCAGAAGGTATGGTTTCCATGGAACAAGCCATAGGTATGTATCAAAAAGAACTGCAGAAATCCTGGGACTTGATTACCACAAATCCAAAATCATAACAGTTCACCTCGGTAACGGAGCATCTGTAGCAGCTGTTATGAATGGACATAGTATCGACACATCGATGGGTTTCACACCACTCGAAGGTTTGGTAATGGGAACGAGAAGCGGAGACATTGACCCATCCATTGTCACATTCCTTATGGAAAAAGAAGGCTTGACTGCAGAAGAGGTGTACACAATTCTTAACAAAAAGAGTGGAGTACTTGGCTTAACAGATGGTTTCAGCTCAGATATGAGAGACATAGAAGACAAAGCACTTGAGGGTGACCCAGTTTGCAGACTTGCTCTGGATATTTACGAATACAGGATTGCAAAATACATAGGTGCTTACGTAGCAGCAATGAACGGTGTTGATGCAATAGCATTTACGGCTGGCGTTGGTGAAAATTCTCCAGTAACAAGAAAAGAAATCTGTGAAAACTACCTTGGTTACCTCGGCATAAAGATAGATGATGAGAAAAACAATGTGAAAGGTGAGGAAAGGATTATAACAACACCAGACTCAAAAGTAAAAGTTCTAATAGTTCCAACAAACGAAGAACTCATGATAGCAAGAGACACGAAAGAGATTATAGAAAAAGGATTAAGGCAGTTAGAATACTAAAAAAAACGAACTTTTCCAAACTAAAATTTGCGGTATAATATATATCGGTGACTTAGAAATGTTGGGCACTTACTCAAGTGCCCAACATTCTTTTAAGAAACAACGAAGTAAATTTGGCAAAGAAGGTGAATACATTGATAATAAAGAAGCGCTACGTTTATCTTGACGCACCATTGAAGATAGAAGACAAGGCAACAACATCAACCACAGAAGAACAAGTAGAACAAAGTAAAGAAAAAGAAAAACAACTTCTTGAAATTGTGGCTAAGGCTAATCGTGAAGCCGAACAGATTGTTTTGGAAGCCCAAAACCAAGCGCAACAAATACTTTTGCAAGCCCAAGAAGAGTACAATAGAATTATCGAAGAAGCTAATAAGAAAGCCTTTGTCATTTCCAAAGAGGCGGAACAGAATGCTCAGATTATGCGCACAAATTTGCAAACTCAGATACAGAGTTTGCTTGAAGGTTTTGAACAACAGCTTGATACCTTTTACAACGAATATTGTGAGAAATTAACATCGATTTCTCTCGTGCTTATTGAAAAGTTTTTAGAAAAGAACATAGATCCAGAAGTTACAAAAAGAAAAATAGAAAAGATACTTACGCACCTTGCAGGTTCAACGAAGGTCAAAATTCATATTAATCCGAAAGACGCAAAACTTATAAACGAAGAAACACTAGAGTATGCAAAATCAAAGGGTTACGAGATAGTATTGAACGACAATATAGAACATGGTGTTATCGCCGAGACCGAGCTTGGAACAATCGATGCAACACTGAAGTTCCAGTTCACATTGCTAGAAGAGATTTTCGACGAGGTATTTAAGAAAGAGGAATGAAAAATTGCCATGAGGGGATAAGAACACGATGGCTGATAAAAATGTTAATTTTAAGAAGTGTAGTTTGTTTAAGTTGATGGAATTTTTTGAAGAAAAGGTAAAAGAAATAAACCCATATGAATATATCGGAGAGGTTCAAAAAATCATAGGTCTTACGATAGAATCGAAAGGTCCAGATGCTGCCTATGGAGAGCTTTGCAAAATTATCGTAGGTAACAAAAAAGCACTTGCGGAAGTTGTTGGATTTAAAGAAGATATGACAGTATTAATGCCGTTGGAAGATATAACGGGGTTGAAAAAAGGTTGTGAAGTCATCAAAACTAACAAAACCGTAAGCATACCTGTTGGCGAAGAGTTGCGTGGAAGAGTTGTTGATGCACTTGGAAGACCTATAGATGGGAAAAGACTTGTACTTAGAGAGTATCGTCCTATAATAAACGAAGCACCAAATCCGCTTATTCGAAAAAGGATTTTAGAACCACTTCCGGTTGGTGTTCGCGCTATCGATGGATTCATCACGCTTGGAAAAGGACAAAGGATAGGTATTTTTGCTGGTAGTGGTGTTGGTAAGAGCACACTTCTAGGAATGATTGCAAGAAATACGATGGCTGACATAAACGTAATAGCATTGATAGGAGAACGTGGAAGGGAAGTTAGAGAATTCATCGAGAAAGACTTGGGAGAAGAAGGTTTAAAACGCTCAGTTGTTGTGGTCTCAACATCAGACCAGCCTGCTTTGTTGAGAATCAAAGCTTTGCTCACTGCAACAACTATAGCAGAGTATTTTCGAGATAAAGGCTATGCAGTTATGTTAATGGTTGACTCACTAACAAGGTGGGCGATGGCTCAACGTGAAGTTGGACTTGCTATTGGCGAACCACCTACGACGCGAGGTTATCCCCCCAGCGTTTTTGCACAGCTTCCCAAAATCCTTGAACGTGCTGGTAACTCAGACAAAGGTAGTATAACAGGCATTTACACTGTGCTTGTTGAAGCAGATGATTTCAACGAGCCTATCTCTGATACTGTTCGGGGTATCGTTGACGGGCATATAATACTCTCACGTCGCCTTGCTGAGGCAAACCATTATCCGGCAATAGATGTACTCATGAGTGTTAGTCGTTTAATGACAGATGTTGTAAAACCAGAACATCTCCATGCAGCACGCTTGTTAAGAGATATAATGGCTACATATAACGATGCGAAAGACCTTATAGACGTTGGAGCATACAAAAAGGGAACAAATCCCAAGATAGATAAAGCTATAGAACTTATTGACGAAATCAACAAATTTCTTAGACAAGGTATTCGTGAGAAAATGACGTTTGATGATACAGTTGAGTATTTATTGTCCATCGCTAGAAAAGTGTGATATATAGGGTGATAATACCATGGATTTCGACAAACTTATTGAAAAGTTTTGCGAAATGCTCAAGACTTCAAAATTTGTTGTTGCACTTACTGGTGCAGGTGTCAGTGTTCCCAGTGGTATACCGGACTTTAGAAGTCCAAATGGGCTTTACGCGAAATACGGTCAGGATATCTTTGAAATCGATGAGTTTTACAAAAATCCAGATAGATTTTACAATTTTGCAAAGGAAGGTCTTATACCTATGTTGTCAGCTCAACCAAATGTTGTTCACCACATGTTGGCAAAGTTGGAAAAAGCAGGTATGTTGAAAGGAGTTATAACTCAGAACATCGATGGATTACACCAAAAAGCGGGCAGTAAGAATGTGGCAGAAATCCATGGGAGTGTTAGAATTTGGAATTGTTTAAAATGTACTAAACGTTACGAAATCCTTGATGATGGACAAAGGGAGTTTTTATTATCTACCAATTTCAGATGCTCTTGTGGAGGTTTGGTAAAACCCAATATAACGTTCTTTGGTGAGATGCTACCTATGGGTGAGTTCGCAAAAGCTCAGAAATGGGCAGAAAGTAGTGATTTGTTCATAACGTTAGGCACTTCGCTCGTAGTTTATCCGGCAGCACAGTTGCCTATCTATGCTCTCAGAAATAGGGCTAAACTTGTGATTGTGAATAAAGGAGAAACACCTCTTGATAGGTATGCAACCTTCAAGTTTGACATCGATTTGACAGAATTCTCAAACAAGATTCTTGAAACCCTCAACACTTTTCTGAACTGATTTCAGAATATCTTTCGCCTGTAATGACAATAAGGGGCTTTCCCTGTCTTTTCGTAATAGTCCTGGTGATAATCTTCAGCAACCCAAAACGTCGAAGCTTTCCTAAGTTGAGTTGCAACCTTGTATCGTTTCTTTAATTCTTCTATTATCTTTTCAGCAATTTCTTTTTGCCTCTCATTTGTATAGAATATGGCACTCTTGTATTGTTCACCAATATCTGGTCCTTGACCGTCTTCTTGCGTAAAATCGTGGATTTCAAAGAAATACTTTATCAATTGTTCCTCGTCTATTAAGTTTGGATTGAATATGACCTCTACGGTTTCTAAATGTCCTGTCAATCCGGTGCATACCTGTTCGTATGTTGGGTTGGGCCAACGTCCACCCATGTAACCGACCCTTGTGTCCACAACTCCATGGAGTTGTTTGAAAAGATGCTCAACACCCCAGAAACAACCGCCAGCGAAAAACATTCTATCGATGGATGGTTTCTGTCCTTCTGGTATAAACTTCAAAGAGACTGAATTCACACAGTGCCTTACATTCTTTTTTGTGAACCCTTCTCCATAAAACACATGCCCCAGATGAACGCCACAATAAGCGCAAACAATTTCTGTTCTTATTCCATCTCTATCGATTTGCTTAAATATTGCCCCAGGAATCTCATCGTCAAACGCAGGCCAACCACATCCAGAGTGGAATTTATCAGAAGAATTATACAATGGTATTCCGCAGTTCTTACACACGTAAATGCCTTTTTCAAAATGGTTTTCGTATTCCCCAGAAAATGGGGGTTCTGTGCCTTTTTCAAAAAGCACAAACCTCTCAAATTCGCTTAGTTCCTGGTTGATAATTTTCTTTTTCATGCCCTTTCCTCTCTTTCTTATTTCCTACTTATCACCAATTACCAAGGAACTCGACCGGGAGCAAACCGCCTTTCGTTGGCTTTTTTTGCTTCCGGAATAACAAACTCATCATTTGAGTAGACAACAACACCCGTGGTTACAAATGGCTTTCTCACGTGTATTTCTCCTTGACTTATGTAGATAACCGAGTTAACCAAGACAGCTCTTCTCAGAGTTTCGAATTCCGGAGGCTTAGTAGACCAATACAGCTTTGCAGGCACACCGTTTAAGAATAAAAAACCATCCTTATCTTTTGTTATGAAAACTGCTGCATATCCGAGATTGCGTAGTAAAATTGCTTTTCCTTCATCTTCGACTAACACTGGGTATGTGAGTCTCCGGGTTACAAGTGATGAAATCAAATTTACGTCGATTTTGCCTCTTCCATCAAAAATAGGAATCACGCCAGCAATTGAAAGTCCAGTAGAGAACTTTTCATATATATCGGCTGTTATATAGGGAGACTTGTGTACTCTGTAGAAATAGTCTTCATCATCTACACTTAATGTATCAAGTGGACCGACAACATAATAAGAAAATCCTTTAGATTTTACATACCAACCAACGTATTTGCCAACTTCTTCGGCAAGCAAAGTATTCCCCAAGCTTCCAAGTGTCAGCAAACTGACGTCCTCGATGATTTCTTCCAATCTTTGCGTGCAAATCAAACTAGCTTGAACTTTCAACGGCCATAATCTATTTAGATTAGTTGATGTTTCCACGTTAGTTGGAAGATTCAATGCCCCGAAGATACTCAGGGAAAAGGTGAACAAAGCTATAAAGAACACCATTTTCTTCATTGGATTTACTAACAAAATCCGCCACCTCTTTTAACTTGTCTACGGCGTTTTCAACGGCAATTTTTTTACCTGCAACTTCGAACATATAAATATCATTCTCGTTGTCCCCAAAAACGACAGTGTTTTTTAGGTCGAAGCCCATGTAATTTGCTAAAAACTTAAGTGCGTTCCCTTTATTAGCGTCGGCAGGGACGATGTCTAAAAAGATTGGAAAACTTTTGAAAACGTTCGCCTTTTGATTCACAATTTCTTTGAGAGGTTCGATTAAGTTGTCGAGAATACCTTGCTCAGCAATCGCTAACATTTTTATCGGTGGATGTTCGATTGCTTTCAAGTCGTCAACTACGTAGTAAGGAACGTCCGCATGTTTTGCGTACAACTTTATTTCCTCGTTGTCTTTTTCGCTGTAAAGCTTATCATCGACATATGTTTGAACGTGGATGTTCCTTTCTCTGAGAAAGTCTATAACCTTGTGTACTGTTTCCATATCTAATGTTTTCTCATAAATAAAACCTACATTCGGAACGTAGACAACGGCTCCATTGTAAGAGATTATTGGAAAAATATCCTCGTTAAAAACATTTTCTAATAATTTTTTAGCTGATATATGCATTCGTCCAGTTGCAAAAATTACGTTATCTCCGTTGTCAAGGATGTTCAGTATCAGTCTCTTCGTTTCCTGAGGAAACTCATTTTTAGAATTCAGCACCGTTCCGTCCAAATCAAAAACAAAAGTTCTTTTATTTTTCAATCTTCTTCCCTCCGTTCCCTTCCTTCGTTTGTTAGCTTTGCTTCTCATTTGTAAATTTCGACCATACTTTCCACAACATCAGAAATTGTTCTTCACTGAGTTGTTCAGGTCTTGCATTTGATGGTATATTTGCTTCTTTGATTATCAGTTCTAAAACCTTTGTATCTTTGGTTGTGGCTTTTAGATTATTGTATATCGTTTTTCTCTTTTGAGAAAAGCTATCGGAAACAAATCTCCAAAAAGATTCAAGTTGTGAACTATCTGCGAATGGGAAAGGTTCTTTCCTTGTAATTTTCAGAACAACGCTATCCACTTCCGGATTTGGAACAAATGCACTTTTTGGGACCACCAGAATTTTTTCTATGTTCGCAACTGTTTGGAGCACAACAGTTAGGAATCCTCTATTTGAGCTACCAGGTTCTTCCAACAATCTTTCCCCGACTTCCTTTTGCATCATGATAAAGAGTGCTGAAAATGGTGTAAAAATAAGTCTTTTAAGTATCGGAGCGGTGATGTAGTAGGGAATATTCGAAACACATTTGTAACCACTTGGAAGAAACGACAAATCAAGGGCTAGGAAGTCGGAGAAAATTAGATGGACATTCGGAAATGTTAATAATCGTTCTTCAAGGATTGGTTTGAGCCTTTCGTCAATTTCTATAGCATAAATCGTTGCACCAGTTTCTGCCAGTGCAACGGTTAGAGTTCCAGCTCCAGCACCTATTTCAAGGACTGTATCCTGTTTGTTTACTCCTGATAATTCAACAATCTTTTTCGCAAAAACTTCGTTAGACAAAAAATTCTGACCCAAAGATTTCTTCAGAGTGACACCGTATTTTTTCAAATAATCGGACGTTTTCAGTTATAAGCTCACCATCCTTGAGTTTGTTTCGCTGTAATTATTTGCCACTCCTCGTGGTATTTTTCATATGTTGTTGGTTTTGATTCATTGGCTGATGTGTTGTTTCAGATTTCTTTTCTGCTACTCGTTCCACCACAATTCCGTTGTTATATTCCATTCTTACTATACCTTTCTCGTCTGTTGTTATCTTTATTTCCGTTCCCTCGTAGCTAAGAACATAGGAACGGTCCGATAGTCGTTTCAACATAGCAATTCCTGATGCCTTATCTGTCTTTGATGGGTTAAAGAGCGCTTGAGGTATGAGAATTTGGAAACGTGGCTGAGGCATTCTCAATATCATCTCAAAATGAGGGATAATAAAATTGTTGTCTAATAAAACGATATTTGGTTCTGTAAATGTGAAAGTCTTGACAGATGGCGCTTTTGGATCATAGTACGCGTATAATGTTATTGTAGTTTTACCTGCTTTATTAACACCAAGTATTTTCGCGACCAGTTCTCCGTTTGTCTTAAACGTTGCTTCATAGACCTGGAAGAATCCATTAGGACCATAAGCCGTTCTGGTTTCAATAGTATATTTCTCGCCGTACTGTATTTCACTAACGCTTATCCACCCGTTTTTCGTGTATTCAACTTGAATACGACCCAGTTCCATGTTGTCGATACGCGCGATGTATTCAACACCTAACGTTGTTGTAGAAATGGCAAGTAACAATATTACAACTTCTATCAACCTTACAATATGTTTTCTCATACGATTCACCTCCGGGATAATCATACAGGAAAAACCTTAAAAAATCATTAGAATTTCGATAATTCTTACTTCAGTTTACACCTTTGTCAATACATCCGAGTTCTTTATCCCAATACCTCTTCAACGGTTCCATACAACGGACCTGCTGTGATCTTGTTTACCTTTACTATGACAGTTTTTCCAATAAGTTCGTGAGAACCTTCAAAAGAGATAATTTTGTTACGTATATCCCTTCCGTAAAATAGGCCATTTTTTGCTTGTGCCTCAACTATTACCTCAACCCTTTTGTCTCTATAGGCTTCATTTAACTCTCTGTTTATCATTTTCTGCAGATTCAATAGGTAAGACATTCTACGCACCTTTGTCTTATATGGTACATCGTCTTTAAAATATTTCCATGCAACGGTTCCTTCACGTGGAGAGTAGATAGCGAGGTTGAGTCTTTCGAATTTAATAGCTTTTACAAGTTCAACAGTTGCTTCAAAGTCCTCGTCAGTTTCCCCAGGGAACCCTACGATGATATCACTCGAGATAGAGGCATCCGGAACAATGTTTCTTATGTTGTTTATCAACTCAATGTATTCGCCACGAGTATACCTTCTATTCATAGCTCTTAGTATCCTATCGCTTCCGTGCTGAACGGGAAGGTGTATGGATCTAGCAATCTTGGGATTTTCAACCATAGCTTGTGGTATCTCTAAAGAAAAGTCCGTAGGGTATGATGTCAAGAACCATAGTCGCTTCACTCCATCGATTTTTGCTGCTTCTATGAGCAACTTAGCTAATGATGTTCCATCATTCAGGTCTTTCCCATATGCATCTACATTTTGCCCAAGAAATGTGAATTCCTTGTAGCCTTTTTCAACTAATGAACGCACTTCAAGTAATACACTTTCCATTGGTCTTGATTTTTCTCTACCTCTTGTATACGGCACGATACAGTAAGTGCAAAACCTGTCGCATCCGTATATGATGGTTATCCAGGCGTGGTGTTTTGAATTTCTGGTTTCCACCTTATGGTAATCAATCTCATCGAGAGTATCATCAAGGTAAATCTGTTTAGTACCATCTTTAGCGTTTGAAACAGCTTCTGGGATTTTGGCAATTGCACGAGTACCAATAACAAACGAAACACCTCTTCTAAAGAGGTTTTCTTTTTCTTTGTCGGCAACACATCCCATTATTCCTATTTTTTTTCCTTTTTTTCTGAGCTTCCCAATATGACTATAAACCTTATCTTCTGACTTCTTTCTTACAGCACATGTATTGAGAATTACTATGTCAGCTTCATCCTCGCTATCCACAACTTCAAATCCGCCATTTAAAAGCAGTTGCTTAGCTATTTCCGTGTCGTTTTCGTTCATTTGGCAACCGTATGTGTAAATATGAACTTTCATATCGAACCTCCTTAAGATGCACATCTTGTAGTTGTATATTTTCGTAAAGTAATTATACTTTATCTAGTCGAAAATTCAATCTATGTACACTGAGAAATATAAAAAATTGTCCATCTAATTAAAAAACAGATGGACGAATCTAAGGTATTCTCTCGAACGTTTTACACAGGACTATATTAAATTCTGCACATATTCAACTACGACTTCGATAGCCTTTTCGTTGTATCCCCCACGCGGTATGATTATATCTGCATGCTTTTTCGTAGGTTCAACATAAGCATCATGCATTGGCTTTACAGTATTTAAGTATTGGTCTATAACCGACTCGATAGTTCTTCCACGTTCGAAAATATCCCTTTGCAACCTTCTTATAAATCGTTCGTCTCCTTCTGTGTCTACGTATATTTTCAAGTCAGCCAATGCTCTCAGCTCGTCATAGTAAAGAGCGAAGATGCCCTCAATTAACAAGATTGGCTTCGGTTCGATCTTTGTAAAATTTCCCGTTCGCGTATACAAAGTAAAATCGTAATCAGGTAATTCTATAGCTTTTCCTGTTAAGAGTTCCTTCACATGTTTCACAATCAAAGTGTGTTCAATCATATCCGGGTGGTCATAATTGTATTTCTTCCTCTCTTCCAAGGGTATGTGCGACATGTCTCTATAATAATTATCCATTGGGAGCATGACACATTTTTCAGAGCCCAATCGTTCCATAATGCGCTTAGCAACTGTTGTCTTCCCTGAGCCAGTTCCTCCTCCAATAAGTATGATATACATTCTTCGCTACCTCCTGGAAGTAGTATCGAACTCTACAGTTTGGACGTCCGTGATTTTGAAAAGGTCTTCTTAACATAATTCACAGCAGCTTCTAATGAAACTCCCCTTTCGACAGCATCGCGTACATGACCATATCGAACAGAAAAGTTGAAATTTGGAGACAGGCTTTTTGCCTTCATCTCGATTTGCTGAGCTAGCCATTCGGAGCTTCCTTCTCCGTAAATCGCAATATTGCTAACACCCAAAATCAACGAAAGATTTCCAAGAACATATGCGAGCTTATCTATGACTTCAGAATAAATCTCTTTTGCCTTACTTTCGTTAGTTTTATATAAATTTCTAATTGTCTTCAATTCACTTAGATAATTTTCCTCGTGGGCTATGAACTCAACAAATGATATCGAACTTCCAGTATATTTTCTGAAAACGACAAAATCAGAAGCGACAGTTTCAAGGCATCCATAAGCTCCACAATAGCACTTTTCATCTCCACCGAAGTATATATGTCCTAAGGCAATGTTCTTAAACTCATCTTTACTGAAAAGAGCGTGGTATTCGTAATAACAAGCTCCGATACCTGTCCCGTAGTTCAAAACAAAGACACGTTCTCTTCCAGTAGTTTTGGATTCATAGGCTGCGATTGCTTCAACATCTGACAAAATGACGTAAGGAACACCCAAAGATTTGAGTTTCAACGATTTCACAGGTTCGTATCGCTCAAGTTTTAGAATCTTTGAGTAAACTTTGTCATCAACAACAGTTCCAGAGAACGCTATTCCAATGCTGTCAAAATCATAGAACTTCTCAATAGTCTTCCTTAGAAGTTCGTTGATACCTTCGTTGTTTAAAAACTCACTTTTCATTTTGTATTCCGCACTCTCTAATTCTTCACCTTTTCCATTGTAAACAACAGCTCTTATACGTTCCCTACCAACATTTATTGCCAGGATATGCCAAGCTTCTTCAGAAATCGAAATCAATTGAGGAGGTTTCCCCGTTGCTGGGAATTCCTCCTCAATCTCTATATAATCTCGTAATTTATCAAGTAGATATGTCATTGTTGAAGGATTAACACCGATAATTTTCTCAAGTTCCTTTCTCCTAAGTTTTTTTGCTCTCAAAATATGAAGCAGTATTTTAGCTTCGTTATTCAACTCCCTACCTCCAGTCCAGATAAAACAAAGAGTCAACTATTTTCTGTCCACCCTGATTTATATTATACAGAATAACTTTCATTTAACAACAGATTTTATAATTTCCAAATATCTCTTCACATGCGCAGTTGATAAATACGTTTTTCTAACCTTTTCTTTAGCATTTTTTCCAAATTCGCGGAGTCGGCTTTGATTTTCCAAAAGGTCACAAACAGCATCTGCAAGTTCTTCAACGCTTTGCCTCAAATATCCGTTAACACCATCATCAATCTGAATTTTAACCCCGCCAACTGGTCGTGCAACAACAGGATGTTCTTTCCACATCATTTCACTAATTACAAGTCCAAAGCCTTCCCTAGTAGCTGTGTGCAATCCTAAAGTAGAAAGTCTTTGAATAGCATTAACTTCTAAGTGACCCACACCTTTAAGGTCAGTGAGGAATAGGATATCCTTATCGACACCCGCATACCGCAGGACATCTTCAAAGAAAATCCAACCTTCCGGATCATCTTTCGCCATAGCTGAGACTATTGCAAGTTGTACGTCAAATCTTTCTTTCACTTTACGATACACATTGATAGCTGAAAACAAATCTTTCCAGGGGTCAAACCTGGCAACAACAGTTATAATAGGTCTTGAGACGTCGATTTTGTAACGATCAACTACGCTTTTTAACTCTGCTTCTGAAATTTCTCTGTTCTTTGGACTGAGAGGGTCAATGCTTGGAGGAAATTCAACTGCAATGTTGTCAAATGGTGCTCTTACATAGTCCATTATATGGAATAGTGCTTTTTCATACTTTGTCATCTTAGAAGTCAATCTATTCCAGACTTTCAGGTTGGGGGTGCTTGTGTCAATATGACATCTCCAAATGTATTTTGTGTGAGTACCAGACCTGAAATATGGGATGTAGGCAGGTTGAGGGTCGTGGATTATTACAACGTCGGCATCAAGATTCAGTCTTTTGGCATTTTCTTCGTTCACTTTTTCAAACAGTTCCCATTCTTCTTCTGAAATTTCAATATCAGCACCTTGAAGAGCATTGTGAAGTTTCTTAGTTACATTAAAAAACTCCATAGGTGCTTCAAGTACTTCCCAGGATGCATCCAACCCTGCATCCTTCATTAAAGGAACAATAGTCATGAGCAGTTCAGCGACACCACCACCATATGCAGTTGCGTTAACGTGCACAACTTTGAGCCCTTTCAGCTTTTTTCCAAGTTCGAATATAGCTTCCACATCTTCTTTCGAGAATACACTGTAATCAGCAAGCCTCTTAACTGGCAGTTCTACAGTCATAACCAACGCCTCCTCCTGACGGTTTTAGAGTTGAAAAAATACACTTCGTTCCATGGGAATTTTGAATTTCGAATTTTCTTCAAAGACATTGTATCACAAATCTTGAATTGCAGACTAAGTATAAAATAGACAAAAAAACTGTAAATTGTTTCATAATGACATATTATGGAACAAAAACCACCTATCCCTATGCCTTATGCGTTATTACTCGCAATTTCGATATTTTTTTATTCCACACATGTCGTGATATACTACATTTGAAATTCGAACATACCCACACTACTTAATGGGAGGTGTAAGTATGAGGAAGTTCTTATTGGGAATTTTGTTGTTAACACTTGCGGTGGTAGCGTTTTCCAGCTCTCGAGTTACGATAACTATGACGGCAGGTGCAGTTGGTAAAGAACTTGAGGTTCTTTACGCTCAGCTTGATGTTTTCATGAGGCAGAACCCGAATATCAAAGTTTCCGTCATGCCTATGCCAAACTCATCAACAGAAAGGCACGACCTTTATGTTACCTATTTGGCTTCGGGAGAGAAAGAACCCACAGTTCTAATGCTTGATGTCATTTGGCCAGCAGAATTTGCGCCGTATCTTGAAGATTTAACAGCTGATAAAGATTATTTTGAACTTAACAAATTCCTTCCTGGTACAGTTAAAGCCGCTACAGTGAATGGAAGGATTGTAGCGATTCCATGGTTCACCGATGCAGGCTTGTTGTATTACAGGAAAGACTTACTTGAAAAATATGGCTTCAAGAATCCTCCAAAAACATGGGATGAACTTGTAAAGATGGCAAAGACAATAACAGCAAAAGAAAAGAACATGGTTGGTTTTGTATGGCAAGGTGCAAGGTATGAAGGTTTGGTTTGTGACTTCATGGAGTACCTTGTTTCATTTGGCGGCGATGTTCTTGATGATCAAGGCAATGTGATTATAAACAGTCCAGCTGCTGTAAAAGCACTCCAATTCATGGTTGACCTTATTTACACGCACAAAGTCTCTCCGCAAGCTGTTACAACATACATGGAAGAAGAGGCAAGAAGAGCCTTCCAGAATGGTCAAGCAGTGTTCATGAGAAATTGGCCATACGCATGGTCTCTATTGAACGATCCCAAAGAGTCAAAAGTTGCTGGAAAGGTTGGAGTTGCACCACTTCCAGCAGGCCCAGCCGGAAAATCAGCAGCAACTCTTGGTGGATGGATGCTTGGTATCAACAAGAATGCTACCCCTGAGGAGAAAGAAGCTGCTAAGAAGCTCATTAAGTTCTTGACAAGCTATGAGCAACAACTTTACAAAGCAATTAACGCAGGTCAAAATCCAACGATGATGGATGTTTACAAGGACCCAGCACTCAAAAAGGCAGCTCCATTTATGGTTGAATTGTATGGAATGTTCATTAACGCCGTTCCAAGACCAAGGACAGCAAAATACAGTGAAATATCCGATGTTATTCAGAAATACGTACACGCTGCTTTAACAAGGCAGACCACACCGCAAAAAGCTATCGAAGATATGGCGAAAGAATTGAACAAAATTCTTGGAAAATGAAATGAATCGAGAATCAGTACGAGTAACCAAAACAACGAGAACTACAACCGGGGGTTAGCCCCCGGTTTTTCAAGAACATGGAGGTGAAGCTTTTGAAGGCAAAGACCAGAGAGACAGTTATAGCATGGTGGATGGTGTTACCCGCACTTTTAGTAATTTCTGTTATTGCTTTCTTCCCTCTATTTAAAACATTCTACGATAGCTTCTTTGAATTTGGATTGAGACCAGATATAGAAAAAAAGTTTGTCGGGTTTAAGAATTACATAGATTTATTCCACGACGATCGTTTTCTTGATGCTTTGAAAACAACGATAATCTTCACTGTTGTTTCTGTGGCTCTTGAAACTGTATTTGGCCTTTTGATAGCTATTATTGTGAACCAGCCTTTCAAATTCAGAGGAGCTGTAAGAGCAGCCATGCTTATTCCTTGGGCAATACCAACAGCGATATCATCACAAATGTGGAAATGGATGTTCAATGACCAGGGAGGAATAGTGACGAAATTTTTAGAAAAGCTAAATATAATTGAACCAGGTTTTCCTATCCTTGGCTCACCAAAAACCGCACTTTGGGCGATTATCGCAGTTGATGTATGGAAAACGACACCTTTTATGGCTTTGCTTATACTTGCGGGGTTGCAATTAATTCCAGAGGAGTTGTATGAAGCTGCAAGAATAGACGGAGCTAATCTGTTACAGAGGTTCACAAAAATTACTCTCCCAATGCTGAGTTCAACGATAGCTGTTGCTTTGATATTTAGAACACTTGATGCTTTAAGGGTTTTTGATGTTGTATTTATAATGACTCGAGGAAGTGTAGGCACAGAAACTTTGGCTGTTTATAACCGTGTATTGCTGATGGACAGGGCTTTTACAGGTGCATGGTTTGGTTACGGTTCGGCACTTTCTGTGATCATATTCTTGTTAATCTCGATATTTGCAATAATCTATATAAAGAGCTTGAAGTTGAAACTGGATTAATGACCAAAAAAATAAGAGGTGATAACCGTGTCCACAAAAGCAAAAAAGTTGATTTTCAAGGTAACCTTAACCATTGCAGTTATATTCGTTTTAATATGGTGCATTTTTCCATTCTACTGGGCGGTGGTATCATCTTTGAAACCCAATATAGAACTCTTTGATCCAAACCCAACTTTATTGCCTAAAAATCCGACGTTTTCGAACTATGTAAAGGTCTTTGCGGAAAGGCCATTCCACGCAAACATCTGGAATAGCATAGTTGTGTCTGGTATAACCACATTAACTACACTTATTTTCGGTTCTTTTGCAGGATACGCAATAGCACGCCTACGCATGAAAGGTAAAGCATTTGTAATGGCTCTTATTCTTTCTGTTAGTATGTTTCCACAGATTTCTATTTTAGGTTCGCTCTTTGTTATCCTTAGAAAACTTGGAATGATAAACACTTACCAAGGCTTAATTCTGCCATATGTGGCTATTACATTGCCACTAACTACTTGGATACTCCAAAACTTTTTCAGGGACCTTCCAAAAGAGATAGAAGAAGCTGCAGCGATTGACGGGTGCTCGCGCTTGAGAACTCTCTTCCAGATAGTTTTTCCTATGTCTGCACCAGGTTTGGTTGCAACGGGACTTTTAACGTTCATAACGGCATGGAACGAGTTCCTTTTTGCATTTACGTTCATGCAAAAACCACAGTATTACACTGTTCCTGTCGCTATAGCTATGTTTGCCGGCAGAACTCAGTACGAACAACCCTGGGGTCAGTTAATGGCTGCTGCTGTTATTGTGACTGCCCCATTAGTAGCCTTAGTTTTAGTGTTCCAAAATAGAATTATATCTGGTTTGAGTGCAGGTGCGGTGAAAGGATGAACAGGTCGAAAACAGGTATGATACTTTTTGTCGGAGAACTCCTAGCGGATTTTATAACTCTGCAAGATTTTTACGTTGCCGAGGAATTTGTCATAAAGACAGGAGGTTCTCCAGGGAATATAGCACGGTTTGCCTCTCAGCTTGGGGTTCCAACCAAAATCATTTCACGTGTGGGAGACGACCCTATTGGTAGCAGAATTTTGAAAAAGTTAGAGCAAGCTGGCGTGGATATTTCATCAGTTCAGATAGACAAACAACATGGGACAACACTTGTGTTTGTTCGAAAAACTCCAAACAGTCCTGATTTTTTCGTAATTCGAGGTGCGGATAGGTATCTCAAATTAGATGAGGATGAGATTGAGAATATCTTAGATGGTGTTAGCATTGTGCACCTGAGCTGCTGGATGCTAACACACGAAGAACTGTATGATACAACAATGAGAATAGTTCGCAAAGCATTAGAAAAGGGAATTCAGATATCATTTGACCCAAATTGCCGGAATAAATTATTCAGTTGCAAGAAGATAAATCTTTCAAGGGTTTTCGAATTATTAAAGTGCACAACATATTCAAAACCTTCCATTGATGATGCAGTTGCTTTATTTGGAATGCCCCACAATCTGATTTCCAACTGTGAAAAGCGAAGTAAAGGATTATTTTTTTCAAACGAAATAGACATTGAATTGGTCAAATATTATGTAAGAAAGTTTCACGAACATGGTGTGAAGTACGTTGTGCTCACAGCAGGGAAAGATGGAGCATTTGCTTTTGATGGAGAAATTTTGGTCCATATCCCAGCTTCTGCAAGAAAAGTAGTTGACGCAACAGGTGCCGGTGATGGATTTTGGGCTGGTATTTACTATGGACTAATTAATGGTTATGATTTTCTACAAGCTTGTAACATAGGTTCCATGGTTGCTGGTTACATTGTCGGTTTTGTTGGTGCGGAGGTTGATATAACTGATCTGAAAAAAGAATTCGAAAATAATATTCTGAGAGGATGAGGTGAGACTTTGAGCACAACAAATACAATAAAAAAGGTAGCTTTCTTTAATCCGCAGGGGAATTTTGATAAAGATGACAGTCACTTAACAGAGCATCCTGACTTCGGAGGACAACTAGTTTATGTGAAAGAGCTTGCAAAAGCTTTCGGAGAACTTGGCGTAGAAGTCGATATTATTACGAGACAAATTATTGATAAAGACTGGCCTGAATTTGCAGAGCCTTTCGATTATTATCCAGACGCTCCTAATGTTAGAATAGTTCGAATACCGTTCGGCGGAGATAAATTTTTGTGCAAGGAAGATTTATGGAAATATTTGCCCGATTACGTTGACAAGATTTACGAGTTATACAAATCAGAAGGAAGATTTCCTGATTTTGTGACTACCCATTATGCTGATGGCGGTATTTCAGGGGTAATGTTCCTTAAAAAGACAGGGATACCGTTTTCATTTACAGCACACTCTCTTGGTGCATGGAAACTGGAAAAGGTCTTAGAATCAGGGATGTCACGTGAAGATGCCGAGAGGAAATACAAATTTACAGTGCGTATTACAGCTGAGAATCTCTCAATGCATTATGCTTCGTTCATAGTTTGTAGTACGAATCAGGAAAGATATGAACAGTATTCGCACAGGCTCTATGAGATAGACCCGTACGATGATAAGTTCAAAGTTATTCCACCAGGAATCAATCACAAAATCTTCAATCAAGAACCCAAACCTGAAGACAAACAGATGGAAGAATACATCGAACAGCTACTTGTGAAAGCACCTATAAAAAGGCACAGATTGCCGTTCATAATAATGTCCAGTAGAATCGATAGAAAGAAAAACCACATTGCCGTAGTGAAAGCTTTCTTGCAAAATGAACATCTCAAAGATAGAGCGAACTTACTTATTGTCGTACGTGGTATTAACAACGTCCTGGAATATGTAAACACTGAAAAAACAGAGGAAGCAATTATTCTTAAAGAAATAGTCGAAAGTTCTGATAATGAAATAGGAAAGAGCATATTTTTTGCAAATGTGTCCAACCAAAGACATTTGGCAAGCTTGTATCGCGTTGCTGCTGCAAGAGGGTCAGTGTTTGCACTACCAGCTCTCTATGAACCTTTTGGGCTGGCTGTTGTTGAAGCCGCTGCCTGTGGTTTGAAAATTGTTGTGACAAAAAACGGCGGACCAGCGGAAATATTTTCACATGGAGAAGGGCTTCTGATAGACCCAAGTAATATCAATGATATCGCAACAAAACTACTACTGGCTCTGGAAAAATTTGACTGCCGAAAGTCTGTGGAACTTGCGAAAAAGTTCAGTTGGGAAAACACAGCGTTAGCATATTTGGAAAATATAAAACATGTCTTAGCTAATCCGGACAGCATAGTTAGTGTAGACGAGCAAAGGCTTAAAAAATTCTATGACCTAATTAATACACTCTGAAAAAATGTCTGATTTTTTAAAATTGATAAGTCCCTCAGGACAGACCGAGGGACTTTTTTGCTTTTTAATTAAAGTATTGAGCAAATATTCTTTTCTCATCAGTTGAATAATTGTGTGGGGGTGGTATAATTTTAAACGATGACCCAATCTTGCGCTATGAAAAAGGGGTGGATTACTTTGAAATTAAGACATCTTTTGGAAGCCATTCAGAAGTTTGTCGTTTTTGACAACATACCAGAAGAATTAAAAGACAAAGATGTAACTGGTGTTTTCAACAATTCAAGAAAGGTTATTCCAGGTTCTCTGTTCATCTGCAGGAAAGGTACAAAGTTTGATTCACATACCATTGTTGACACACTTTACAAAGAAAGTGGAGTAATCGCCTTTGTCACAGAGAGAGAAATCAATAACAACCTTCCTTACGTCCAAGTTTATGATAGTAGACTTGCGGAAGCTTACCTCGCGGCTGAGTTTTACGAACATCCTTACAAGAAGCTAATAACTTTTGGAGTAACTGGCACAAATGGAAAAACTACATGTGCGCATTTATTTCACCATTTAATGCAGCAACTGGGACTCACAGGAAGTTTGTCCGGAACAGTCATGAACGACATTATGGGTGACAAGTTCTATATACATAACACCACTCCTGATGCGCTCACAATAATGGAAAACATGGCAAAAACGGTAAAGAGTGGTGGAAGCTATTATTCAATGGAAGTTTCCTCTCATTCGTTAGACCAAGCACGAGTAGAAACCATCAGATTTGATATAGCAGGTCTTACAAACATAACCAGAGACCATCTGGATTATCACCCGACTTTTGAACATTACGTGAATTCAAAGCTCCACTTGTTTGATTTGCTTAAAAAAGATGGAATAGCAGTTGTTCATGAAGATTATGCACCGCTTGTGTCAAGCAAAAAGCTGCCGAAGCTTGTCACATTTGGAACAAGTGAAAGTGCAATTTATAGGATTTCAGATATATCAACTACTTGGAATGGGACAACCTTTACACTCACATCACCTTACGGTACAAAGAAAGTCTATACACAGATGATAGGTGATTACAATGCTTTCAATGTTACGCTGGTCATTGCCGGGTTATTCGAGCTTGGATACGAACCCGACGAAATCATCAGTTATGTAAGCACGTTTAGAGGTGTTGACGGAAGGTTTGAACCAATTCCAGAAGCAAGAAAACTTGGAATTGAAGTAATAATAGATTTTGCACACTCACCTGACGCCTTAGAAAAAGTTATACTTGCCGCGAGAAGACTGACAAAAGGAAGAATTATAGTTGTCTATGGAGCTGGTGGACAAGCTGATAGAGGCAAAAGACCGATGATGGCAGAAGTGGTAACGAAACTCGCGGATATAGCGATACTTACAACAGATGACCCTCGTGGAGAAGACCCAGAGGAGATTATAAAAGAAGTTGAAAAAGGTGTCCAACCTAATTCCCTTTCACTCACCGTCCTTGATAGACGCGAGGCTATAGATACAGCAATAACACTCGCAACAAGAGGAGACGTTGTACTTATTACGGGAAGGGGACACGAACCATACCAGATATTCACAGAAACGTTAAAGATACCTTTTAAAGATAGAGATGTCGCGTTGGATATAATTCTTTCGAAAATTAACAAAAATCACTCAAGAGATGTGGATAAATAATAATTGGGGTGTTGGTGAACGAAATGGAACTGAAAGACTTGGTTGGTCGTCGTTTTGTTACAGATTCCAGAGAAGTAAAGCCTGGCGATGTGTTTGTTGCAATAAAGGGTAACAGAGTAGATGGACATGACTTTGCCCATCAAGCAGTTCAAGCAGGTGCATTTGCTGTTATTGTTGAAAAAGACGTGTCACTGCCTAACCAAGTAGTTGTTCCAAACACAGTTGAGTTTCTTGGAATGTACGCTAGTAAGATACTAGAAAAATTCCGCCCGAAGATTGTTGGTATAACAGGGTCCAATGGTAAGACGACAACCAAAGAAATAGTTTCAGCTGTGCTCAGCGCAGAAATTCCTACATTTAAAAACGAGGGGAATCTTAATTCAGAGATCGGACTTCCCCTTTCAATTATCAACTCTTATCGTGGTGAACCTGTTGTTGTTTTGGAAATGGCTCAAAGAAATGTTGGAGATATTGAATACCTTTGTAAGCTCTTCCCTCCAGATATAGGTGTTCTTCTCAATGTAGGAAGTGCACATGTTGGTGTTGTTGGTAATGTTGAGAATATATTCAAAGGCAAATGGCAAATTGTTGAGAATTCAAAACAAGCTTTGGTTAATTTCGATGATAAACGGATGAGATGTGAAAAATGCAAATACTTTGGCACAAAAGGTGGAAACTACGTTTTGAAAGAAAGAAGGTTTGACGGAAAAAACACGTTACTAACGTTCGAAACACATGAAGGTGAATTTTATTACGCTTTGCCAGGTTTTTGGCCAAAAGCGATGGCTATATCTGTTCTTGTAGCATTCGCAATTGCCGATATGTTGGACATTTTATTCAATCCTGTAAAACTTTTAACTTTCAAACCTCTTAAAGGACGCTTTAACATCTATAGACTTGGGAAAGCTTTCATAATTGACGATACATACAACGCGAGCTATGAGTCTTTTAGGCACGGGATAGAAGAAATCAAAGAACATTTTCCCAGGCCAGCTTATGCAGTTGTTGGTGCAATGAAAGAGCTTGGAGAGTACTCTACATATTATCATCAGTTGCTATCAAAACTGCTTGAGGAAATTGATGGCGTCATAGTGTATGACAAAGAACCAGAATCCAAAGATATAGCCCCAAACAATCTTTTATTCAGAAGTGAGAAAGAAGATGAAATTGTAAAGTTCATTAAGGATAAGATATTGGTATCTGAGTTTTCTGGAACTCTTTATTTCAAGGCATCCCGAGCAGTTGAGTTAGATAAGATTGTTGACAAGCTCTTAGAAGGTTTAAATATATGAAAATATAACTTTACGGAGGTCCGAAAAATGCAAACATCGAATCTTTTTTTGGCAACAGTTCTAATTGCAGAATTCCTGATAGGTTTATTAGCCTTTCCACGATACATTGGCTATATGAAAAAACTAAAATTAGGACAGTACATAAGACAAGAAGGGCCTGATTTGCATAATTATAAAGAAGGCACCCCAACAGCAGGAGGTATAGTCTTTTTATCAATCGCACTTATAGCCGGAATCGTTCTTGGAGTGAAAAAAGAACTCCTGCTGACAATTTTGTTCTATGGTTTTATCGGGTTTTTGGATGATTTCGTTAGCATAGCAAAGAAGCGCTCTTTGGGACTTAAGGCCTGGCAAAAGTTAGCATTACAGATGCTGTTTTCGGTATGGATAGCCTTCACTGTTCTCCAATATCGTGAAAGCACTATATTTGGTCTTCCCGTTCCAAAGTGGTTTTTTTACATATTTACGATGTTTCTAATTTCTGGGTATTCCAACGCGACTAACCTGACAGATGGACTTGATGGACTTGCCGGATGGGTATTCATCACTAGTTCATTGCCATTTTTGCTTTTGGCAAATGATTATAATCAAGTAATCTCAATATTAGTTCTCATCATGCCATTGCTTTCGTTTCTTGTGTATAACACAAGACCTGCAAAAGTTTTCATGGGTGACACAGGTTCATTGGCACTCGGAGCTTATATCTCGACATATGCGTTAATGACAAGCAATGAACTTCCGCTTATTTTCTTTACAACCATATTCTTGTTGGAAACGATAAGTGTAATACTCCAAGTTGGTTCATTCAAACTCAGGGGAAAAAGGATTTTTAAGATGGCACCTATACACCACCATTTTGAACTGCTCGGCTGGCCAGAAGAAAAGATAGTTGGTGTCTTCAGTGCTTGGAACCTTGCAATTGCAATTACTTATCTCTCTTTCGCTTTAAAGTTTTAGAATATCAAAATCCTTTAACAACGGGGGTTTTTGTTACTTGCGTTACTTGAATCCGTATTCGTTGGGATTTATTTTTAGCACATTGTTTTCCGCTCTTTTTGTCTATTGTTGTAAAAAGTTTAACGTACTTCTTGACCATCCATCGGAGAGGAAAGAACACAAAGAAGCAGTTCCTCTCGTAGGTGGTGTGGTTCTCTTTATTTACACATTGTACTTAAAATTCAATCAACAGTTCACAGATATAAGGAAAGAATTGCCGCTCTATATTGTATTCACGATAGGTCTGATTGATGATTTGATAGAACTGCGTTATTACACGAAGTTACTTTTACAATTCTTTGCAGGTATGTTTTTTATCAACGCATATCATTTTGTATTTACAAACAATGCAAAGCTCGACACTTTTTTGACCCTCGTTTTTTTCATGACGCTTTTGAATGCTTTCAACCTTGTGGACGGAATTAACGGACTTCTCATAGGATTGGCAATAATTTACTTTACATTCACGCAGAATTTTATATACCTACCAGTGCTCTTTGTTTTGTTCCTTTTTAATGTTTTTGACAAATTGTTTATGGGTGATTCCGGTGCATTTTTGATTGCTTACTTGCTCATCTCTGATGAACAAGTTCCCAGGGAACTTACTAGAGCTCTGGTGTTTTTTGGCTATCCTATGTATGAAATAGCCTCCTCATTTCTGAGGAGGCTACTTTTGAAAAAGAATCCGTTCAAACCTGATAGGTTTCACTTGCATCACATAGGAACCAAACTTTTTGGCAGTACGTTCTTTTTGATTCTTGCATACTCGTTGGTCATAGGTTTTGTTTTGTTATCAGCCAAGAAATTCGGGTTGTTCGTCTATATCGCTATCAGCTTGTTGATTTTTCTCTTTCAGTTCATTTTTATCAAAAACAACTGTATCAACAGCTCCAATGGCATGATGGAGAGAGACAAGAGCAACTTCTAATTGTGAATCGTTTGGTTCAGCAGTAGTAAGTTTTTGTAAAATCATACCAGGAAGTGCCAAGAATCGGATTTTTGGATATCTGTCAAAAAGTCTCAACAACTCATAAGAGATTCCTGCAACCACGGGTATTGCGATGATTCTGAAAACAATGCGACCTAACATTGTAACTCCGAGAAGACCATATAAACTGTGCACTAGAATAGCGATTATTAAGAAAATCATAACAAAATTCGTTCCACATCTTGGATGTATCGTTGAGTATTTTCTTGCGTTTTCGACGGTCAATTCCTCGTTGTGTTCGTATGTATGAACTGCCTTATGCTCAGCACCATGGTATCTGAATACGCTTTTAACATCCTCAAAGAGTGATATGAAAAACACATACGATAGGAAAAGACCCAACCTTATTAAACCATCCACCAAAGAAAAGAGAAATTCGTTATCTTTAAACCCTAACCATTTTGTTAAATAAGCAGGAAAGACAATAAACAAGCCTACAGCCAAAACAACAGCAATAAGAATCGAGAAGAAAGATTCGCTTTTCTTCATCTTTTCATCTGTGGAGATTTCGGCACTGAGATTCAATGCTTTCATCCCAAAGTAAAGAGAGTAGTACAGGCTTATAAACCCACGTATAAATGGTATCCTCATCCATTTTTGACTGACACCTGGAATTCCAAGTTCACGAACCTCTATCTCTCCTGACTGCTTTCTAACAGCTACAACTATCTTTTTCCCCATCATTAAAACACCGTCAATTACCGCTTGACCACCGACTTTCAAAATCTTCACCTCTTTCTAGTTTGCTTTACATTTAAAAAAGGTGCCACAACGGCACCTAATTAAAACTATCGTTCACTTTCCTTTTTAATTTCTTGGTAAAATTCCATAACCTTCCTTGCATTTTGGTCTTCTAATATGATTTTGTAGAACTTGTAAGCTTCCATATCTTCTGGTGAGTTTTTTGTCATAAAATAACTAACTACTTTGCTTCGAAATTGTTGCAAATCTTCCTGCGACATTTGCGATATTGAATAGACTATCTCATAAATCCTTTCGTCTGTAATGCAAGCTCTTGCAATAGCTTTCAGTTCTTCCAAACGCTCCTCCATCTTCCATCAAATTCTTTCAGTTTCATAAACTCTTTTCTTAAACTCACTTCTTTTGAAGGTAAACTTTGAAAGATATGCCGGTTCTTGTTTCATTACCAATTTGAATTTCGATGAACGCTGGGACAACGTAGAGGTCTAATCCTTCTTGTTCCAAAAACCTCCTAGCAACGGCCAAAGATTTTGATGCTTGGTTAACTGCACCAGCACCAATAGCTTGAATTTCCACCTTTTCGTTCTTCTTGAGAGAACCCACAATAGCACCCGCAACTTTGTTTGGACTTGACTTTGAGCTGACCTTCAAAATCTCCATAATGCCTATCCTCCTTATTCTGCAGAGATTAGAATCGGCTTATATGTTACTAAGTTTGGTTATATTTTACCACAAAATTATTAAAAAAGCAAATTCTTTTTGCACAAGTCTAATCTTTGATATACACCTTTGAAGACACATACCAAAAGTTGTCCAAAGTATTTATTTATGCGGACAAGCGAACTTTTTTTGAAAAAACTTTCCCGAAATTTGACATTACTTCCTAAGAAGTGGTATACTATGTGCAGTAATGGGGGTACTGGGGATAGGTGGGAGCTGTCTCTATACGTTATGTGTGCACGCCACAGGCGTGCACACGTTTATTTTTTTTACTTTCTACCTAGAGAGAACCGAAATATACTTCGAGCCATCGTCTGGAAAAACGGTTGCAACACGCTGTAAGCCATACTTTTCTTTAACTAATATACTTGCGATTAGGTTAGCAGCGGACGATATTCCTACGAATATCCCTTCCTTCCAAAGCTTAGAAGTCCATCTTATAGCTTCTTCGTCATCTACTTGAATAACTTCATCTACCACCTGTAAATCCAAGATTTTGGGTACGAATCCAGCACCGATGCCTTGGATTCTGTGTTTACCTGGTATTCCTCCAGTTATAACAGGTGATTGTAAAGGTTCTGCACCTATTATTTTGATTTCTGGACAAAAGTTTTTTAGAAACTTCCCAACCCCGGTTATTGTTCCTCCAGTTCCGATACCTGCGACAAAGGCATCCAACTGATAATCCATTTGGCTCAACAACTCTGGTCCGGTTGTCACAAAATGTGCATTTACATTTTCAGGATTCTCAAATTGATTTGGCATGAACGCGGATTTTGTTGAAACAATCTCAAGCGCTTTTTCTACCGCCTTCGACATGTTTTCAGTAAGGATTACGTCTGCACCTAAACTTGTCAATATCTGACGTCGTTCGACAGAAACGGTTTCTGGCATTGTAAGGATTGTTTTTAGACCCAGCTTTGCACCTATCCATGCTAGCGCAATTCCTGTGTTACCGCTTGTCGGCTCGACGATGATAGTATTGGGATTTATTAATCCGTCTTTTAAAGCTTTCAAAATCATAAAGTAGACAGGTCTATCCTTAACGCTACCTGTAGGGTTGTTTCGCTCAACCTTAGCGTAAATAGAGTATTTCTCCAGATAAATAAGAGGAGTCTTTCCGACGATTATATTTCGAAACATACGGACATATTGAGACGGTAGCTGATTGTTGAAATCTTGGTCCATCACATCAGAACCTTCTTTAGGTTGTTTTCCTTTTTGTGACAAAGTTCATCACCCCCATCGTTTTTGTCTATTGTGGAATGAAATAGATGAGATTTCGGGCTTTCTGTGTTATTCTTAAAAACAATACGTGCAGGAATTCCAACAGCTGTTGCTCCTTTTGAAACATCAGAGATAACAACACTGTTCGCGCCTATCTTGGCGTTATCACCTATATATACTGGTCCAAGTACTTTTGCGCCAGCTCCGATAATCACATTCCTCCCAACAGTTGGGTGACGCTTCCCTTTGGTTATGTATTTTGCACCAAGAGTAACACCGTGATACAGTACTGTACCGCTACCGACTACCGCTGTTGAACCAATAACAAGACCCGCACCATGATCTATTACAACCCCTGGTTCCAGCACGGCAGCTGGGTGAATATCAACAGTGTACAATATTCGATTGATATGGTATATTAGATAGGCTAAGAATTTGAAATCCGACACGTAGAACGCATGCGATATTCTGTAAAGCCTTAACGACCTGAAACCAGCGTGGAAAAGATATTGGTAGGAGCTTTCGAAAGAGGGGTCTAAACGTCTTAAGTATTCTTTGTCAATCTTAATAGCCTTACTCGCGTTAATTAGCTCTGCTATGAGCTTTTTGATTTTTCTGAAATCTACCAAAAGATGCACCCCATCACAATCACTCTCCATTCATGCAAATTTATTCACTTAGGTCAGGCTAAGTATAGGGTATCATAACATTCTAGATTTGTCAAGTACAAAAGTAAAACTCTTAAATTCTTAAAAAGTTCACTAAAGAATAACAAAAAGGCACTCTTGAAATCTTTGATAAATTTATGGTATAATAAACTTGGACATTGTAAAAGGTTATACAAAAGTTCAAGGAGGCGGCGAAATGGTAAAAAGTAACGTGAAAGACCCGAGAAGTGTGATACGCGAGTTGTTAAAAGAAAAAGGTGTAAAATCTACTGTTCATAGAGTGGAGATTTTGGAATACCTTAGTAAGACTTACTCACATCCTTCGGCAGATGATATCTATGAGCATTTTGTTAAAGAGCAAAGACTACCTGTGCTTTCGAGGGCAACTGTGTACAACACCCTTAGAGCTCTGGCAGATGCTGGATTAGTTAAGGTGATTATTACTCCCGATGCTATAAGATACGATTTTGCAAAGGAGAATCATCATCATTTCTACTGCACTCAATGTAAGAAGATATACGATGTTGAACTTAACGTTGAACTTCCAAGTATTACCAATGTCGATGGGCATGAAGTTCGAAATGTACAGCTTACGTTGGTAGGTGTATGCAAAAACTGTTTGGGTCGTTGAGGGTGTAGGATTTCTCTTAAAAAATTTTGCTCATCTTTCTTGGTTTAAGAAAAGATGAGCTTTTGTAAAACACTCGATAGTGTTAACTTGTAGTGATGAAAGA
>FPIC01017076.1_pt1 | contig 47334 bp, 37 predicted proteins | sample 1504481 | NCBI WGS metagenome assembly FPIC01 (sample SAMEA4475357, study PRJEB15587) | soil metagenome | biome: Soil; feature: Field | place: India | collected 2015-03-11 | depth 0 m
CATAACACTACAATTATTAATAACTACCATGTAGTAAACAACAGAACCTATGTGTATGGCCCACGCCCACAAGAAATACAGAAGCATACTAACCAGCGGGTGCCTATCCATAGAATTTCTAACGAAACACGTCCAGGCAGTGCACGGGTAGATAATGGTAACCTCCGCATGTATCGCCCCGAAGTAGGGGGAGGCCGTAACAACGAAACACCCTCTCGGATAGTAGATAGAAGTAACTTTGACCGCAGCCGTGCGGCCGGCGTAAATGAAGGCGGCAGAGCAGACAGGCCTCAGAACAGGGGTAGCGAGCTAAATTCCAGTGAGCCATCAAGGCCTACCCGATCATTAGACAGGGGCGCTGCTACCGGAGCCGGCAGAAATATGGAAGCGCCTGTTGAAAGGCCAAGCCGTAGTGAAGCAGGACGTGACAGAGCCAGTGAAGTAGAAACACCTGGCCGTAGCCGTGGTGAAGTAATACGAACCGAAAGGCCCGATGCTGGTAATGGTGCTCCGGTAAGCAGGCCAGTTGACAGGCCTGCCAGAACCAGTTACCCAACTCAGCGCAATACAGAAAGGCCAGAAATGCCCTCCAGGGTAGAGGAGCCACAGCGTATGGAAAGCCCTGCACCTGTAGAACGTACATCGCCCAGACCCAGTTCTGGTTTTCAGCCACGCGAAAGTCGGCCCGAGCCAGTAAGGCGGCCAGATCCCATTGTACAACCAGCTCCGCAACGTATGGAGCGCAGCGCTGAGCCGGTTCGCCAGGCAATGCCACAGCGAATAGAGCAAAGAACAGAGCCTGTACGGCAGGCCCCCCAGCCGCAGCGCATAGAGCGTAACGAACCTGTAAGGCAAGCAGAGCCACAACGTATGGAGCGCAGCGAGCCTGCCAGGCAAGCTGCCCCAGCCCAGCGCATGGAAAGGAGTGCTCCACAACGCCAGGTTGAAACTGCACCGGCTCCCCAGGCACAACCTAGCAGGAGTGAGGGTTCCGCACCTTCCCGCGAGTCGGGAGGCCGCAGTCGTTCCAGGAGTGGCGATAATTAATAGCAAAATTAACTAAGTAGCTTAAAGTGAAATAAAAAAGCAAAGCCGGATTGGCTTTGCTTTTTTTGTTAATAAGGTGATACCTGACTCATCTTAAAATAAAAGAGTAATTTTTTAACTACTCAATTGCTACTATACTAGTTCTACAACCACTCCTCAAACATTCACTCCTTCGCTCACGCAATCCTTACCCCAAAGGGAACTTTTAAGCCCCTTTATTTTTTACAGAATCTGAAGGAATTATAAATGATTCCCCTTGAATTTTATCATATTTGCACCCAATACAAACAAAGTACTATTTCATGCAATCAAAGACTGTTAATGTAGGCCTGGTACAAATGACTTGTACAAACAACAAGGAAGAGAACCTGGCTAAAGCAATTGAAAAGACCAGAGAAGCCGCAGCAAAAGGCGCACAGATTGTGTGTCTGCAGGAGCTATTCACGTCTTTATATTTCTGTGATGTTGAAGATTACGAAAACTTCAAACTGGCAGAATCTATACCTGGTCCGTCTACAGATGCTTTATCGGCTGTAGCAAAGGAGCTGGGCGTGGTAATTATTGCTTCGCTTTTTGAGAAGCGTACACAGGGCCTTTATCATAATACTACAGCTGTACTGGATGCAGATGGTAGCTACCTGGGCAAATACCGCAAAATGCACATTCCTGATGATCCGGGTTATTTCGAGAAATTCTACTTTACCCCGGGCGACCTGGGCTATAAGGTATTCGATACCAAATTTGCTAAAATTGGTGTGCTTATTTGCTGGGACCAGTGGTACCCGGAAGCATCGCGCATTACCGCACTGATGGGTGCAGAAATCATGTTCTACCCAACCGCAATTGGCTGGCACCGCGAGCAGGAAGAGGTTGTAAACTCCGAGCAGTACAATGCATGGCAAACCATACAGCGCTCGCATGCTGTGGCTAATGGTGTGCCAGTGGTATCGGTGAACCGTGTAGGCTCCGAAGGCGATATGAATTTCTGGGGTGGCTCTTTTGTGGCAAACCCATTTGGTAGCCTGTTATACAAGGCATCGCACGATAAGGAAGAAGTACAAGTGGTAGAGCTGGATCTGAATAAAACAGACAGCCAGCGCCAGCACTGGCCCTTTTTGCGCGACCGCAGAATTGACTCGTACCAGCCTATTACCAAACGTTTTATAGACGAAGACTAAGCACTTAATGACATTTATAAAAGAAGCAGCTCCTGCCGCGCAGGGGTACTACTTTCCTGCCGAGTGGGCCCCGCACAGGGCCACCTGGCTTAGCTGGCCTCATAAAGAGGCATCGTGGCCCGGCAAGCTCAACGATATTTATACAGAGTATGCCAACTTTGTAAAGGTTATTGCCCAGGGCGAAAGGGTGTGTATCAATATTGGTAATGAGGCGCTAAAAGCCCAGGCTACCGAATACCTGCGTAAAGCTGGTGCGGACCTGAGCCAGATAGATTTCCTGCCTTTTGCTACCAATGATGCCTGGTGCCGCGACCATGGCCCGGCTTTTCTTATAAACCCAAAGGCAGATGTAAAAAAAGTAATTGTTAACTGGGATTATAATGCCTGGGGTGGTAAATACCCACCCTACGACCTGGATACCAATATTCCGCTACGGGTAGCTGAGCACTTAAAGTTGCCAGCCTTTAACCCGGGTATTGTTATGGAAGGCGGCTCGGTAGAGTTTAATGGCGAAGGTACAGTATTAACTACTACGGCCTGTTTGCTGAATCCGAACCGAAATCCGCACCTTAACCAGGGCCAGATTGAAGATTACCTGCGCCACTTCTATGGTGTTGAGCAGGTACTTTGGCTGGATGAGGGTATTGAAGGTGATGATACAGATGGCCATATAGATGACATTACCCGCTTTGTAAATACTGATACGGTAATTACGGTAATAGAAGAAAACAAGCGTGATAATAATTATGAGCCCCTGCAACATAACCTGAAGGAGCTTAAGAAAATGCGCCTTATTAACGGTAAGCAGCTTAACATTGTAGAGCTACCTATGCCTGCAGCGGTAAGTTTTGAAGACCAGCGTGTGCCGGCCTCGTATGCTAACTTCTATATTGCCAACGAAGCGGTTATTGTGCCTACCTTCAGAGATAAAAATGACGATAAGGCCCTTGATATCATCAGACAATGCTTTACCGACCGCAAGGTAGTAGGCATAGACTCTTATGATATTATCTGGGGACTGGGCAGCTTCCACTGCCTGAGCCAGCAGGAGCCTGCTGTTTAACGCGATATACGGATACGATCGGGGTAGTCGGTAATAATGCCATCTACACCCAATTCGATAAGTTTTTTGGCATCCCCTGGGTCGTTTACGGTCCAGGGGATTACTTTTATGTCCTCTTTACGCGCCCAATCCATCAGGGCCTGGTCTACTAGTTTATAATAAGGGCTATAAATAGGAGGGGTAAAACCCAACCTGGCAATATTTTCTTTGTATCCATCTTCATTTTCTACCAGCAAGGCCAGCACCATGTTAGGGTACTTTGTATGAGCTACCTGCAGGGGGCGCACATCAAACGATTGCAGGTTAGTGCGGGCGAAAATTCCTTTAGTTTGCACTACCTGCATTACCAGGTCGGTAAATAGTTCGGGAGTTGGGTGGTAGAGGCCATCACCCTCCGGGCTTGATTTTATTTCGATATTGTAGTGTACCGGAGCAAGTTTATGTTGTTGTACATAGGCTTCTGCAGCCTCTATAACTTCGCTAAGCAGGGGCTTGTGTACTTGTATTTTCTGTTGCTCCGGAAAGCGGGGGTGTGGCTTACTACCACAATCATACCGGTATATCTCATTATAGTTCATTTGAAAGAGGTTGAAGCTTTTTTCCTCTTCTTCGGTTATGGGAGTGCCATCCTGTTTCAGGCAGATCTCGTGCGAGAACCAGGGCTCATGCGAAACTACCACCTGCTTGTCTTTACTTACTGCCACATCCAGTTCAAGGGTGTTTACTCCCAGTTCCAACGCTTTTAAAAAGGCGGGTATCGTATTTTCGGGCATTAGGCCTCTGGCTCCTCTGTGTCCCTGTATATCTGTTTGTGTCATAATATCGGTGGTTCGTGTTGGCTGGCAGGCGTACAGTAACGCACAAATGCAAATCAGCACAGGTAAAATTATGGGTTTGCTATGCATACGAGTATATAAAGTTACGGCCACTTATCAAGCCTCTAAGCCCTATATCACAAAGCTACATTTTCTGCACGTATAGCCGCAACCTCCGGCGTTATTCTTGCATCTAAACAACAAAGAGCAAGAGATTTACAAGCAATTATTGCTCTATAAAAAAACAAAAAATAATTGGCTAAACGCTGTAACGAAAGAGTAAGTGAGTAGTCTATTATGTAAAAGAAAGAAGAACTACAGTACCGTACCCGGGTGAACAGTGCTAGTCTCAAAATGAGACACAAATTTTTAAAAAAGGCCCTAAATCAAATAATTAAGCCCTTTTTTACTTTGGAACATCATTTGGCATATACTTCATAGCAATAAACCAGAACTTAAAAAATTTAAAACATACCCAATCATGAAAACTATCCTAACCCTCGCCCTTGCTCTGATCTTTACCGGAGCGTACAGTGCCAACAATAATGCTGGCGACTGCTGTTCATCAAAGGCATTTATGCAGACAGAAACTGCCAGTGCATCTTTACTTGGTGCTCCTGCTACCTCTACCAATACTAAAATGGTGTTTGAAGAAGTAGAAGAAGAAACGCCTGTATTTACCAGCATTATCAGCAGAGTTGCTCCCGAGCACATTGTTGTAAAAGTTGTTGATGCCAAAGGCAACATCCTGATGGAGAAAAACGAGTCTATCAACAAAGTGTTTGCTGGTAATTATGCCGAAGCCAACCTGCCTACCGGCAGCATGTTCTTGATGTATGTAGACAACACTGCTTATTACTACACCAAGTAAAACTCCGTAAGCTGAATATAAATGGTAAGGCTGTTCCTGGTGTGTGGGAGCAGCCTTTTTATGTTTTTTTCAGGCAAAATTCTTTTTGGCCTTGGTTTCTTTAATTACCTGTATAGCTTTAAAAATAAGGATGATCCCAAACAACTCTGCAGGTATTTGCAGTAGTAAGCCAACAAACGATAACACTACCGTAAGGAAGCATGCAGCCACAAGTAGCTCAAAAATACCTGCCAGCTTGGCGATGTTACCTAATGAGCTTTCGAGTCTCGTCAAGGATATACCATACAAAATGCCTACTGCCCCAAAAAGCAGTGAGGACTGATGTTGCACATTTCTACAAGCTCTTCCTGTGTAAGTCCTTTTGCCTTCCTTATTTCAGATATTTTTCGTCCTAATGCTGGCTGTTTCATGGTATATCAGGTTTAGTAGGCTAGCCCTTTGGGTAGCAGTTTTGTTGCGATTTTCTTCTGGACAATTTTACGCGCTAGCTCTTTATTATTCTAAAAATCAGCAGAAACTTTACCCGTCATTTACCCGACATTTCATTTGGCAGGGTGCCAGGCACAAAGTATTAACTCATTTTTATGAGCCTTAGCCTGGCAACGTCATCTTTAAGGTTTTTGCCTTCATCCTGTAAAATATTTAAATGTAGTGTTAAAATAAGCTCTGTAAGGGTTAAGGTTTCTATTTTAAAAACAAGCTGATTGTGAAAAGACTTGATTACGAACTCATTATTTTCAATGGTATATGCAATGCCTGTTTCTACATTCCCATTGTTAATCATGGTAGCCTCATTTTTATTTGTAAGGTCCAGAATTTCAAATAACTCTATGTTAAGCATCAGGTTACCAAGTGTAGAGGGTAGTATAGTTACTTCTGCAAGCTGCCAGACTTTATGTACACTTATTTCAGATTCATTAATCGTTGTGTTTATTAAAATTGCTGCTTTCATTAATTGATTTCTCGAATCTTCAGCTTCATTTTTTTTCGTCCAGTCGATAAACCCATATTTCTTTTCACCTCTGGTCATTCCATCCAATGAAAGATCTGACCTGAATAAGGCGCTAAATACAGTATCCTGAAGCTTTCCATCAATGTCTGGTGTATGACGAGAAAGGCCCTGAATTTTTATCATGTTTATTTCAAAAGGAATAAAACGAATGTTAGGGAAGTAGGCTCTTATTTTACTTTCAAGCTGGCTGAAGAGTAGTTTGTATTCCTGGTGCGGAGAAACTGTAATGGCATTAGTTGCTGTATAAGGTATTACATTAGATTGACCTACGTGATAGTAAGGCAGATCTTCGGACAATTGAACAACGGTTTGATCAATACCATAAATTGTAAAATAAGGACCAAGAAAGCTTATGTGAAAATATAGTTCCTTACTATGGGTCAATGAATTATGTTTTACTTCCTTAACAGGTATAACACCTGAAAAGCAAGGGTATAGTTCATTAAAACCTGTTACTGATCTGACTGGCTTTTTTAATTCAGCTTTCAGGTAAAGTTTGAAGCTGTGCCAACGCTCTTTATAATGCTTAGGGTTGAAGAAATTATCCTCAAGAACATCACCAATGTTATTCGAGGCTGTTTCATCTTGGTCGGCATCGTTTTCTGAGCCTGCGCTTAAATAGTATTTGTGTATAACCTCGTATAAAACATCAAAATCGGCATTGGTATATTGGAATATAGACTTTGAACGCATTGTGCTTTGGTAAGAGTGAAAATAATTAGAAGCCTAATGCTTCAGTAAAGTCTTTCGGGTTGTCAATATATAGTAACACTACATCGCATGGCTGGGTTAAGCCATAGGCCTTTTCTATAAACTGAGGTTTGCTGAAATAGATAGCCAGGTTGTGAGGCTCAATATCTTTAAGTAAGGCTAGCTTTTGCACCTTTAGCCCTTTTGCTTCTATTCTTTTATTAGTAAGCTCTATACGGCATATGGCAGATAAGTCAATTTCTAAATCGCCAAATAAACCATAAGTAAGGTGCAGGGTATTATCTTTTAATTCACTAGTTCTTTGCTTTAAGGCTTTGATATGGGCTATTAGCTGAATGCTTGCATAAAAGCTGCTTAGCGTTAAAAGCCAGGCAAGGGTTTCGTGCCATCTAACCAGCAGGAGGTGGAGCACAAAGGTTTCAACTATAATCAGAAATACGACAACAGCCAGTAGAGCAATACTGCCACTTTTTTTGAAATTAGTAAAGCTGCCTACGGGTTTTGGTTTTGCTTTCCAGGCAAAAAAAGCATAGTACAGCATGGCAATTTCGGTGGCGAACACCTTAGCCACTTTAGGGTAGCCAATGGCTTTTACGGCACTTTCTTTTATGATTAAATAATAATCGTGAGTTTGGGTGGAAAGTGCTTTTGCAGCCTGTACGCCCTTATACCCATGGTAGATAATAAGGGAAAAGAAAGCAATTTCCACAAGTGGCAGCAGGTAACTGGTTACCAGGTTGAGATGATAATGCTGTTGCTCTGGTAAGAGAAAGGTGGCCAGTATAATGCCTAACACGAAAAAGGGTACTACCGTAATTTTTGAAATCTTTTTATTTCTGATCAGGAAAAAGTAGAGAAGGGGAGCAGTTAATGTGAGATCATAGGTAATGCCCATAGCCAGTTGATGATGTATAACCAATAGGGGGCTTAGCGCAAGGGTTACTGCAGTAAGGATAACTAATAGAGGAAGCCCGTAGGTGAGGATCTGGCTATTGTTTGATATCTGTATATTCATGCCTATGGGTGGTTACATCTTGAAATTTACTATATATACAGTTAAGGAAAGGTCAAATAGTGCTTCTACATAAAATTACTAAGTACCAGGTAAGCAATAACGCCTATAAGCACTGCATTTGCAAAAGTTCAAGCCTGTTGTTTGTACTCGTTTGGCTTACCCTAAGTATTTGTTTGTAAAAGTTAAAACATACCTGGTAGTGAGGCAGTATCAGCTGGTTGATTCATGTGTCGGGATTTGCTTGACTACTATCATGTACTAAGATATCGACTCATACTTTTAATTTGGGTGGGGTTAATTCAACCTTTAGCGATGGGCTTATGGTTTCTTGACCACTCGCTCCAGGAGCCTATATACAGTTTAGGAATTTCAAAACCTGCAGCATGCATCACCAACAGGGTATGGCAGGCCGTTACGCCAGAGCCACAATGCACAATTAGCTCTTTGGGCTGCTTGCTGTCAAATATGTTTTGATAGAGCTCTTTTAGTTGGTCAGGTGCCAGGAAAAACCCTTCATCATCCAGGTTTGAAGAAAAGGGTATGTTGATAGCGCCCGGAATATGGCCGGCTATCAAATCAATAGGTTCAGTTTCGCCACGGTAGCGTGCAGGCTCTCGTACATCAATCACTGTGCTGAGGCCGGTTTGCGAGGCATTTTCTACTTCATGTATATCTGCTAAGGGTAGTGCCCATTCTTGTATAATATAGGGCGCTGCAGGTACAGGCTTTACTTCTCCTTTTTGTAAAGGGAAGCCTATTCTTACTGCTTTCTGCATGCCGCCATTTAACACCTGTACCTTATTGTGCCCTATAGCTTTAAGCATCCACCAGAAACGGGCTGCAGCATTTGCTCCGCTTTTATCATCATATATCACTACATGGCTATCTTTAGAAATGCCACTTTCAGAAAGGGTTTTGGAAAACTGTTCCAGGGTAGGGAGGGGGTGCCTTCCACCCAATGCTACATCTTTTTTAATATCAGAAAGTTGTGTGTTGATATCTATAAATATGGCTCCTTCCAGATGGTTCTCCTTATAATCTGCTCTGGCAGTTTTGCTGTTTCTTACGTCTACAAGTACCAGGTTGGCGGTGTTTTGTAAAGTAAATAGCTCACTTGCATCAAGTAGTGGGAGCATTTCTTTGTGCATGTGTAATGGGGCTTGGGTTGTATAGCTTGAGTTAATGTATCTGCAAAATTTGTTTTTTATTTTAATAAATTTAGATTTATTAAAAATATAATCCTGCTGCCAGGTACTTATTTTTGATGTTTTAAGTATAGCCCTTGTTTAAATGATTTTTCAACTTTGCCAACCTTCTGTTAAACAGCGTATCAAATGCATTGCTCTGTTATTGCTTTTAACGCTTGTTACTTCTACCGGAGCTTATGCCCAAAGCTGTGCCTGTGTAGATTCTTTTGACGAAGTAGTAGAAACGTATGAGAAAAATTATTCGCTTTTTAAGTTTAAAGTAAACAGCAGTAACCAGGAGGTTTATTCGGCCTATACACAGCTAATGCGGGATAAAGCCAAGGCAACAGAAAGCCAGTTCTGCAAAGCTGTGCTGGACCAATGGCTGCTATTTTTCAGGGATGAACATAACTTTATTATCGAGTCTAATCAGGCGGCTCCTGCAAAGGCCTATGAGACGTACCAATTGGAGGAACAAACATTTAAAGCCCGTTACCGCTCACCCCGTAAACGAAAAAACGACCTTATTGGCATCTGGGAAAGTGGTAGTTACAGAGTAGCCATTGTACCCGAGCCACAACCTAAGCGTACCAACCGCGATTACATTGCTGTAGTATTAAAAAGCGATATTGAAAGCTGGAAGCCCAATGAAGTAAAATTTGAGCTGCAGCAGGAATATGGCAATGATTTTAAGGCTAACTTTTTTATGGGTGACCACAGCCTTAAAAAGGTAGCAGTTAAGTTGCAGAACGAAAGCCTTCTGGCCTTTAACGGCCTTAATCAATGGCATAAAGTATGGCCTGAAACTGCTACGAAACAACCAGCAGAAAGTAGTACTAAAAAGGCAAAGGGTTTCCATTTTGAAATGCTGCAGGGTAGCATACCTTATTTCAGGATTCCGTTTTTTTACCCAGAGCACAAGGTCCTTATTGATAGTATATTAAACAAACATCATGTACAGATCATAAATGCCGAAATGCTGGTGATTGATGTGATTGAAAATGGTGGTGGCAGTGACTATGTATATGAGTCGCTTATGCCATATATACTAACAGGACCTATACAAATGCCACGCTCTGGCATTTACCTTAGTGAGTTTAATAAAGCATCTTTAATAGAGCAGTGGGGTGGCTTACCCGATTTAGATAGCATACAGGGCGAAGAACTGGCTTTTTATAAAAAATTTATTGAGCATAATGATACTCTGATGTTTTTTAGCAATGAGAAATACTATACCTATGCGCCCGATACAGTGTATAGCCATCCTAAAAAGGTAGCCATCCTGACTGGCCGTGGAACAGGCAGTTCTGGCGAAACCTTTGTGCTAAAAGCAAAGCAAAGCCCCAGGGTAGTGGTATATGGCCAGAACACCAGAGGCATGATAGATGGTTTTGGCGGTACTTACAAAAAGCTCAGTTGTTATACAGCACGGTTTCCAAATGGTGTGCGTTCTTTTGATGTAGAAGCAAAACCTATTGATCCTTATGGTATTGCGCCACATGTGTACCTCGATCCATCTGTAAATGTGCTTGACTTCGCCCTTAAGCATATGCAGCTAATGAATGCAAAATAAATACCTGCTTAATTCTAAGTTTAGCAGGTGTCAAAAGTAATATACCAGGGCTATAAAGCAATATATAACCCTGGTATGTTGTAAAGAAACTGCTTACGATCCGGCCAGGGGAGATCCGAAAATGCCAACTGCAAGTTCTGCCCAAACAAGGAACAACGCTATCAGTATAGCAGCACAGATCAAAACCCTGTGGCCAGGTTTACTAACTGTTCTTAATACAAGCTCACATAAAAGGCCTGTGCCAAGTAATAAAAAGCCTGCAATAGCAAAATCGAATACAGACCAATCCACCTCATTTGTAAACTGCATGGCTATAAGAGGTATAAATAATAGAATTGCTACAGTAAGTAATATGCCGATAAGTCTTTGATTTTTCATGATTTTAAGTGTTTTAGAGTTGTTGGTTTGTTGTAAGCCTTTAGGCTCTGATTGATGTAGCTTAATAAATACTTTTTAATTGAAGCCAAATATGACAGGGAAAAGAAACACGACAATGGCTGCCCATATAAAGTAAACCGGCAGGTATAAAGCAATAGATTTGCCTACTTCGTTTACCGAGGCCTTTTTTAGCAGGGCTTTAAAGAGCATTAGGGCCACAATAAGCAGGTGCACAAGTATTAATACATTGCCACCAAGTACGGCCAGCCTGTTGGGCGTAATGCCCCACTCCGAAATTCTGAAAACTATAGCCGAAAGCGCAATGCCGTTTACAACTATTGTAACTACAGATAAGAGGAAAAGCACAAGTGTATCGATAATGCGCTTTTCTTTTGTGCTGGTCTCGGCTACCGAGAAGAAGACCAGGGCCATAACCCCGATCAGAAGTCCGTTAAACAGGAGCAGGAAATCTCTATCGTTATAAGGATCTTTACCAGAAGCGATGATTGCACCCACGTAAATAACCAGCATTACCAAAACCAGTGGGCTAAACAGTTTTGCAATAACCGGAGATACTTTATTTACCAGTTGCGGATTGGTTTGGGTAAGGAAGGTAGCCATAATGGGTACGGCAGGTAAGCCAAAGGCTACAATGTATTCAAAATAAACCTCCTCAATTTTAAAACCGATCAGCGAAAACAACCCGAGAGTTATACCCGTCATTAATATACCCGCTAAAACCAACAGGGCCGACATTACTACCAAATCGCCATTAAAGCGGAGAAACTGTAGCCTTTTTGAGTAGCTTCCAGGCTCTTTTCCTGCAAATGCTACCCCAAATGTATTCCACAATAGAAAAGGCAAATGGATACATGCCAGTAAGAGGGTATCGCTTTTTAAATTATGTGGCAACAGGTTAATATAAAACAGGCAAATGGCAGGTATACCAGCTATTAAGGCAGTAGTTTTAAATGCTAACTTATTTTTCCAGGCAAAGTAGGCCGTTAGCAGCGGGAAAACGATAAAGCCAACATTGCGGGGATAATAAAACTCTTCGCTTATAGGCAAAAAGGCCGGCAGTTTAGCAAGTACGCCTGCCAACACACAGGCAAGCACTACAAACAGTAATTCGGTTCTGGAGCCCCAGTTAATATCTTCTGTTTCATAAGTAAGACGTTCGTTCCAGAAATCGGCAAGCATATTTCCTTTTAATTCAGGATATAAAATACTGAATTCGCGTTTAAAAGGTGCTTTATGATCGCGATACAACTTTTCCATTTGCTTTGGATCATTAATAACCGAAAGAATTTCGCTGCGCATGGCTTTTATATTAGGATTAAAGTATAGGTTTAAAACAATAGGTTTTTACTTAAGTTTTATTTAAAGTACTTTGTATTTCAAAGTTGAAAAGCAAAAAAAATGATTCTTAATTTTTGCCTGATTTTAACATTATTACCTTTTAAGCAAACAGAGCGATATACAAGGTTTTAAGGGTTTGGTATGGTTCGATACTGACTTACTACCTGTTGATGTTTTAAAATATATTAAAGTACTTTGTGTTTCAAAGTTAATAATGAATTACGTAAAGTCAAGTGAAGAGCAGAGAAAAATTTAAATATTTTTTGAGAATATATGCCTGGGTGCCCTTTACCGTGTTGTAAGAAAGCCAATTCTTGCTCCCAACTGATAGGAGGGTGCTCTAAAGTAATCTCTGTCTAATTTGTAGGAGTAGACTTCTGTTTGGGATTACTTATTGGTGGAGTTTCATTCCATTCCGAACTTAATAGGTACAGTCATTCCTATATTAACAGGCTTATCATAAAAATATCCAGGTTCCAATTGGGGCATATTATTCACTAGCCTCAAAACTTCATCACAGTCATTACGATATTCTTCCATACTTTTTGAAATTTTTATATCAGTGAAGGAGCCATCTTTTTAACTATAATTGATACAAAGACCGTCCCGCTTACTGTAGCTTGCTTTTGTATCCATTTGTTTTCTTTAGCTAAGTATTGCTTTAATGCATTATTTCCACCTGGAAACTAAGCAGGTATTTCAGGCTTTATGAGTAGTTCAGCATCATGTATAATGGTATCAGATTCGTGCTGAGCCTGTGCCCAATTACAAAGCAAAAACAATATTATGAGAACTATATATTTCATAGCATTTTGTTATTTGTAAAACCAACTCTTAGATAGCCAATATTTGGAAATAAATTAATAAAAAAATAGTCTGATTTGCGTGTTTAGCTTCAGTATAAGGTTAAAAAATATATTGACAAATTAACAAATACCATTATCTTTGGTTAATCCATTTTCAATATCCTGCCTGTAGTTGTAGTCAGGATATACTCATTACCATTCTTTTTATAGTACCCATCTATTTAGTACCCAATTTCTTGCCAGTATATAGTATAAAACCAGCAAAACGCTGCATGGTGATTCTTTGCTCATTCTGTTCCATTGCATTTCAAATTTACTTAAATACATTTTAGACTTTAAAATTTATAGTATGGACTTTATTGACGTAATTAAAGCATTAGGCGATAAGGTAAGTCGCCTTAAAGAATCTATTCATACCGAAGAAGCAACCAAAAATGCATTTGTAATGCCATTCATCGCTGCTTTGGGATATGATGTTTTCAATCCTATGGAAGTTATTCCAGAGTTTGTAGCTGATCTTGGTATCAAGAAAGGGGAGAAGGTTGACTATTGTATTCAAAAAGATGGCAAGCCTATTATCATAGTTGAATGCAAGCACTGGAAAGAAGAATTGAACGTGCATAATTCACAGTTACATCGGTATTTCCACGTTTGTGAAACCAGGTTTGGGATACTTACTAATGGCATTATCTATCGCTTTTATACAGATCTTGAGGAGCCAAACAAGATGGATAATAAACCATTTTGGGAATTTAACATTACGGAAATGAGTGATGCTGCGGTAGGAGAGTTGAAAAAGTATAATAAAAACGCTTTTAATGTAGAGCAAATATTAACTTCTGCCAACGAGCTAAAGTATTCTAAAGAAATCAGACAAATTCTGTCAAGTGAATTAAATAGTCCTACTGAAGCATTTGTGAGGTTTTTTGCAAAGCAAATTCATGCTGGAGTGGTTAATGCTAAAGTGATAGAACTATTCACACCTATTTTGAAAAGAGCCTTTAACCAGTACGTTAGCGACATGATAAGCGATAGGCTTAAAACAGCTCTTTCAAATGAAGAAGCAAAAGCTAACCCACCTGCACTTGCAACCACTGAAGTTGTAGAAGAAGCCAAAGAAGAAAACAATGGGCTGGAGTTTACCGAACTTGAGCAAGAAGCCTTCTTCATTGTAAAATCAATTCTAAGGACAAAGGTCGATTCTTCAAGAATTTTTTATCGGGATACCCAGTCTTATCTAAATGTTCTGCTAGATGATAGTATAAGAAGAACCATTTGCAGGCTGTATCTGAATTCGGCCAAAAAATACATTGGCATATTAGATGAAAGCAAGAAACTTGTAAAGTATGAAATTGCTTGCCTGGATGATATTTACACCTTCTCGGATCAACTTGTTTCTACTGCTTTATCTTATGATAATGTAAAGGAGACTGCTTGATTGATAGTATATTAACTTTTAAAGTTAAGGCTTACTCGACCAGTAAGCCTTAGCTTCAAAAGTTAGTGCAATTGCTAGGTATAGATATTATTCCTAACTAAAAATCGAACTATTTTCTATTTATATATCAGTAAAATTTGTATAAACGCAATTATTGGGTTTATTTCTTAACTAGATAAACAAAATCCATACCTCATCTAAGCCCCAAAAAACTGAGCCCCTAAAGCTAATACAAGATAAACAAACCTCTCTACACCTCCTCCCGCAATACCTCTAATGGCGGTCTCGATAGTAGGGGGCGGCTGTTGAGCAGGCCGATTGTCATGGTAAGCCCGGTAACGATCAGCCAGATCAGCAGGATGGGGAGCAGGTCGGGCTGGAAGGGAATTTCGAAAGTAAAGCGGGCCAGGGCCCAGCTCCCAAGCAAGGATAGCAGGATGCCGCTTAGGGAAGCCAGGCTGCCTAGTATAAAGTACTCAAGGGCAGTAATGGTAAGGATCTGGGCACGGCTTGCACCCAGGGTACGGAGCAGAATGCTTTCCTGTATGCGCTGGTATTTGCTTAGAAACACAGAGCTGATAAGCACCAGGAGGCCAGTAACAATACTGAAAGAAGCCATAAAGCGGATCACGAAGGCTACCCGGCTCAGGATCTGGTCTACAGTGGTAAGCACCAGTTCCAGGTCTATAACGGATATGTTTGGAAAGGTTTGCACCGTAGCCTGCTGAAAACGGGCTCCTGCTTCTTTGCTTGGCACATGCGTCATCATAACATGAAACTGCGGGGCTGTTTCTAAAACACCTTGCGGAAAAAGCACTACGAAATTACTTTGGATACGGGTCCATTGGATTTTACGCAGGCTGCTAACTACGGTAGTTACCAGGGCGCCCTGCACATTAAAGGTAAGTTCATCGCCTATCTTTACACGCATGTTTTGTGCGTACCGGTCTTCTAAAGATATAGGTACAGAGGCATTGGGGTCAGCAGGGGCAGAGCCCTGCCAGGTACCTTCGGCAATACGTTCAGAGCCAATAAGCGTATCGCGGTAAGTTACACGATACTCCCGGCTAAAGGCCCATCGGGGATGTGCATTGGTAAGGGTATCTTGCAGAATCTCTGTTGACGAACGGCCGTTTATGGCTTCCAGGCGCATTGTTACAACGGGTACCATGTCCAATACAGGCATATTGTTTTGCTGTGCAAGGTCCATAAGAGGCTCACGCTGGTGTGGCTGTATATCAAAAAGTACCATGTTGGGTTGCGAGCCTGTAGCCGATATAGTAACCTGCGTTAGCAGCAGGCTTTGCACGAAATACAGTGTAGATAGCAGGGCAGTACCCAGCCCTATAGATAGTAAAAGAATTACGGTTTGGTTCTGGGGGCGGTACAGGTTAGATAAGCTCTGGCGCCAAAGGTAGCTCCAGCCAGTAGGGAAGAACCTGCGCACCAGCCACATAATGGCATAACCCACCGCAGCCAGGCATACAAAAGCTACAAAAATAGCCGCTGTAAAAATAAGGGCTTCTTTCCAGCTACGAAGTTGCAGCCAGGCAAAGCCTGCTACAAACAGGATAATGCCAGCATATACCAGAAAGCGCAGCGGATCTTTACGTTTAACATCGGGCTGAAAGGACGCCCGGATGGCCTGCAGGGGCGAAATTCTGCGTATACTTAGTAAGGGCAACATAGCAAAAAGCAATGCCACTATTACCCCGGTGGCAATGCCCTGGCCAATAGCAGATACAGAGAATTTTGTACTTACTTCTACAGGCAAAAACTCGCTCATTACCTGGGGCAGGTATTGCAGTATAAGGCTACCAATAAGCGCCCCGATCAGGGCTCCGATCAAACCCATAAAAAATATCTGAACCAGGTAAATTACAAAGGCCTGGCTGCCTTTTAAACCCAGGCAGCGCAATACAGCTACAGTAGCCACCTTGTCTTTCATATACACATGCACAGCACTGGCTACACCTACGCAACCCAGTAGCAGGGCTACAAAACCAATAAGGTTTAAAAAGCGGGTAAGGTTGGTAAAAGAGCGGCCAACACCTTCTTTGCGGCTTTCTACGGTTTCATAACTGAGGTTCTCTTTATCCAGCCTGTTTTTAATCTGTTCTGCAAAAGCTTCGGTATCAAAGCCTCTTTCAAACTTAAAGTAGTGGCGGTAAATAACGCGGCTCCCCATTTGGATAAGGCCGGTCTCATTAAGGTACTGCATAGGTATATAAATGGCAGGTGCTACAGTTGCGGCAATGCCTGCCTGCCCTGGTACTTTATGCAGTTCTCCCTCAATTACAAAGGTTAGGTCGCCTATTTGTACACTGTCGCCTATGCTGGCATTAAACTGTAGCATGAGCCCCTGGTCTACCAGGGCTTTTTGAGCACTCCTAAAGGTTTGGCTGGCTTCTACTGGTACCGTTTCTATGGAGCCGTAGTAAGGAAAATCACCTTCCAGTGCGCGGATCTGTACCAGGCGGGTCTCATTGGTTTTGCTGAACAGTACCATAGAGGCAAAACTATTCTCGCGCGAGTGTTCGGCAAAGGTTTTAATGGAGTCTACCAGGTTGCGGGCAGGCTCGCTTAAGGGGCGGTTGCCATAAATATGCAGGTCGGCCCCCAGCAACTCATTGGCCTGGCTATCAATATCACGTTGCAGGTTATCACCAAAGGAGTTGATGGCCACCAGTGCAGCCACACCGATAATAATAGAGGCTACAAAAAGAAGCAGGCGGGAGCGGTTTTTACGACTATCGCGCCAGGCTATTTTCATGAGCCATAAAAAGCCTGGCTTCTGTATGGTGGAGCTGTTCATATAAGGGTGCCTCCTTTTACTTTGATAATGCGGTCGGTACGGCTGGCCAGGTCCCCATCGTGTGTTACCAGTACCAGGGTAGTGCCGGCTTCACGGTTAATTTCAAAAATAAGATCAATAATTTTCTGACTTGTTTCGGTATCCAGGTTGCCAGTGGGCTCATCAGCAAATAAAATGCGTGGGTTGTTAGAGAAAGCCCTGGCTACAGATACGCGTTGCTGCTCGCCACCGGAAAGCTGTACAGGATAATGGTTGTAGCGATGGGACAGGCCTACACGGTCCAGCAGATCAGTGGCTTGTCTTTTCGCATTGCGCATGCCCTGTAGTTCAAGAGGCACCATTACATTTTCAAGTGCGGTAAGGGTGGGCAACAACTGAAAGTTCTGGAAGATAAACCCTACATACTGGTTGCGTACCCTTGCTCTTTCATCTTCATTTAAGGTATCGAGTACTACACCATTAAGTACTACAGAGCCAGAAGTTGCTCTGTCGAGCCCGGCACAAAGGCCCAGGAGTGTAGTTTTACCGCTACCAGATGGACCTACAATTGCCAGGCGCTCGCCTTGTTGCAAACTAAAACTAACATTTTGTAGCACCGTAAGGTCTTTGTTACCGCTGCGGTAGGTTTTGCTAAGCTGGTTTACTTCCAGTATTATGCTCATAAAGGTATCAAAAGAGGGTGTAAAGTGTAAACCTGTAACAGGCTGGTTGGTTTACACTTTACTAGTTAAAACAAGGTACAGGCCTTTGGCCAGCTAATAATAAGTTACCGGTAAGGTACTGGCAAAACAAGGGATATCAAAATTTTAGGGCCAGCGGCAATGCTTAGCAACAGGCTCAGTATATTTGCCCGTCTGCAGGGCAGAAATACGGTTTTGCGGCAGGGCTAACAACCTGCCGGCCGAAATATAAGTTAATTAGGTTTTGTATTTTAACATCACGCTTTAAATATGTATCACCAGGTAGCTATACTTATAATTCTTTTACTTACAGGGTTGCTGGCAGGTTGTACTCAACAGGAAGATTCTACCAGTAGTACCACCAGCGCAAACGATGAAAATGCAACCCGGGCACAGCCAGCAGCGGCAGAGCCTCAGCGTACACAAACCATAGTATTTTTTGGTAACAGCCTAACGGCCGGCTATATGCTGGACCCTTCGGAGGCGTTTCCGGCCCGTATCCAGCAACGCCTCGATTCCTTAGGCTTACCTTACAAAACCATAAATGCAGGCCTGAGTGGCGAAACTACAGCAGGTGGTGTAAACCGTGTGGACTGGATTTTGCGCCAGCCGCTAGATATTTTTGTGCTGGAACTGGGCGCTAACGATGGCCTTCGGGGCATAGACCCGCGCGAAACCCGGCGCAACCTGCTTGCCATTATTGAAAAGGTTCGTAGTAAGTACCCCGATGCGCAAATTTTGCTGTTGGGTATGCAGGTGCCTCCAAGTATGGGGGGTACCTATGCAAGGGCCTTTAGTGCTGTATTTCCGGAGGTAGCCCGTGAGGCCAATGTACCCCTGGTGCCTTTTCTGTTGGAAGGGGTAGGAGGAGTGCCCCGCTTAAACCTGCCCGATGGTGTACATCCTACAGCCGAAGGCCACAAAATTATGACCGAAACCGTGTGGCAAGGCCTGGAGCCACTCCTATAGTTTAAAATAGAATTGTTAAGTTTGCAGCATAACACCAACCTACACCCAATTATGAAAAACCGCTTTGAATGGTGGCCTGCCTGGATCGAAAAGAAAAAAAAGTATGCCACTACCGATGCCAAGCAGATGGACGAAGACCAGTTTAACACGGTTTGTTCCGGTACAGGGCTTCCCAACATTCACCAGAAATCTACTTTTAAGTTTAAAGATGTAGCCGATGGTGCCGATCGCTTTCTGGGTAACTCGCCCTCTGGCGAAAAGCCTTTTGCGCGCATTTACACCCGCTTAGGTAACCCCAACACCGAGTACCTGGAAAAGGTACTTTTCCAACTGGAGTGCCAGCATATTATTGACAATGCCCTGGCTGCTGATGAAAAAAAGCCAACCATTGCTTCGCTGGTATTTGCTTCGGGTATGGCGGCCATTTCTACCATTATTATGGCCTTTGTTAAGCCTGGCGATGGTATTATTGTAGGCAATGTATACGGCTGTACCGATTCGTTTATGCGCTACCTGCAAAAACGTTTTGGGGTAGATGTATTTTTTACCGATGCAACCAACACCCAAAACGTAGCCGACCTGTTGGATAAGCACCCTCATATTTGTGCTGTGCTTATTGAAACGCCCGATAACCCTACGCTTAGCATGTGCGATATTGAGGCCATCTCAAAGCACACAGAAGCGCATGAGGCTTTATTGATTGTAGATAATACCTTCTGCTCGCCTTACCTGCAGCAGCCTTTCCGTTTGGGGGCCGATATTGTAATCCACTCGCTTACCAAATATGTAAACGGGCATTCTTCTTCTATAGCGGGTGCGGCTATAGGCCCTTACGAGTTCTTTAGTACCGATGTATTTTTAGCGTATAAGGATTTTGGCCCAACCCCATCGCCTTTTGATAGCTGGCTTAATTCCCTTTGCCTGCAGGATATGGGCATACGCATGGCTGTGCAATGCAAAACCGCGCAGCGCCTTGCAGAGTTTTTAGAGCAACATGAGCTTGTTGAAAAAGTATGGTATCCAGGTTTAAAGAGCCATCCGCAACACCATATTTGCGAGAAGCAGATGCGTAACGGTGGCGGTATGATCTCTTTTGAAGTAAAGGGTGGTTACGAAGCTGGCGTGAAGCTGATGAACTTCTTTGCACGCCCTGATACACCTATGGAGCTTGCCGTAAGTCTTGGCTCGGTAATCAGTTATATTGAGCACCCAGCCAGTATGACTCACTCCGTAGTGCCCGAAGAAGACCGTGTAACCCGAGGTATTACCAACTCGCTGGTTCGCCTCTCTATCGGTACCGAAGGTTTTACACAGCTTAGAGATTCGCTGGATAAAGGTTTGAAGCTCGCAGTAGAGAAAGAAACCGTATAACAGATAAGGGTTGGGCTACAGGCTCAACCCTTTTTTTAAATTCAGAGGGTGAGCAGGGCTCCCAGGGGTTCATCCCATTTATAAAGGTGTTCATCAGCAAAATCAAGGCTTCGGGGCTTTAAATTTCCTTGTTTCCTTATCCTTCTCTACATTCGTGAAATGCCTGGTACCAAACCTGTAGCCTAGCGGTTAGCTTAGCTGGTTAAGTATACAGCATTACCAACCGAATGAATTATTGCATCCATGAAACTTCTAGCATTAAACGGCATAAAAGCTAAAGCACAGGTAATACAGGCCAAAGTGCTCATTGCTATATTGCTATCGGTACTATACAGCAGTATATTGGCGTATATTATTTACGGTACCCTTAATTATCCTTTAGCACACCAGATTTATGACCTTAGCTATGCTTTTGTATATTTTCTGCTGCTGTATGAAGGTTACTGGCTTGTAATAAGGTGGCAGGAAAAGCATTTTTCTTTTGTTAAGGCGCTGTACCAGAAATACCTGTTGGGCCTGGTAAGCTTTGTTGTATTTGGCTTTTCGCTCTGGACAGTAGTAGCCTTGCTTCCTTTCCTATTGTTTATGCAACCTATAGGAGGAATTGATTTTGGGGCAGAGCTACGCCTTAATTATATTATTAATATACTGTTTTGTAGTGTTTACTTCTTTTGCCTTACCGGTTTTAACGCTCTTAAAAGTTACCACCAGGCTACCCTAAATACCGAAATACTTCAAAAAGAAATAGCCCAGGCCCAGTATGAAGGGCTCAGGAACCAGGTAAACCCGCACTTCCTTTTCAATAGCCTCAATGTTTTATCCACACTGGTGCATGTTGATGCCAACCTTTCCGAGCAGTTTATTGATAAGTTGGCCAAGGCTTACCGCTACGTGCTGGAACAGCAGGGCGAGGAGTTGGTTTCATTGAAAACGGAGATTGACTTTATTAATTCTTATATCTTTCTGTTAAAAATTCGCTTTGAAGATAAATTACAGATCAACATCTCTTTACCAGCCGAGATGCTTAATCATTATATTCCGCCCCTAACTATACAATTGCTTATTGAGAATGCAGTAAAGCACAATATTCTTTCCAAAGAAACACCCCTTGTTGTTGACCTTTATGTGGATGAAGAAGAGTATCTGGTTATTAAGAATAATGTACAGCTTCGCCCGCAGGAGTTTGCCTCTACCGGCGTAGGATTAAAAAATATTACTAATCGTTATAGGTATTTTACTAGTAAACAGGTATTTTTCCGCCTCTCGGGCAATTCTTACATAGCCAGAGTACCATTGCTGTCTTAGCCTCTTTTTTACAAGGTTTATTGAACGCTCAACGAGGCAATGGTCAAACCACCTGTTTAACTATTGAATCATGAAAGTAGCTATTATTGAAGATGAATCTTTAGCTGCAAAACGGCTGGAGAGCCTCATTCTTAAGCTTGATAATACCATTTCTATTGAGGCGGTGCTGCCATCCATAAAGGCTAGTGTAAAGTGGCTCAGTACCAATCCACACCCCGACCTGATCTTTATGGATATTCACTTGGACGACGGGCAGAGCTTTTCCATTTTTGACCAGGTAGAGCTAAATATACCTGTTATTTTTACTACTGCTTATGATGATTATATGATCAGGGCTTTTAAGGTAAACAGTATCGATTACCTGCTTAAACCCATTAATCCGGAAGAGTTAAGTGGTAGCATTGCTAAATTTAACAAACTGCGGAACAACTCTATTCTTAAACCTGAAGCCATACGTGAGTTCCTGAGCTCGGCCTTAAAACAGGAACCAGAGTATAAATCGCGTTTCCTGATCACACAGGGTACTAAAATTAAAACAGTAGCTGTAGAAGAAGTAGCATATTTCTATTCAGAAGAAAAAATTACCTTCCTGGTAACTCATGATGGGCAACGCCTTTTAGTTGATTATACGCTTGATAAGCTTTCAAATCTTATTAACCCCAAGCATTTTTTCAGGGTCAACAGGCAGTATATAACCAGCATGCAGGCTATAGGCGCGATCCATAAGTACTCACCTACCCGGCTAAAAGTATGCCTGGAGCCAGACCCTGCTAAAGAAGTTTTTGTAAGTATAGAGCGCTACAGTGCCTTTAAGAACTGGCTGGATACATAACGGTTTGCAGGTTTATGCGTTACTATACAAAAAAGCCTGGTTCATTAATATAACGAACCAGGCTTTTTTGTGTATGTTTTACTACATATTTTTCTTCGTAGGCTGCTTTGCCAAAAATGCTTTAATATGCTTAAGGAATACTTCCGGTTGTTCCTGGTAGGGGCAATGGCCTGTTTCCATAAGCCGGTAAGTAGCCTGTGGAAATTTAAAGGCTTTATAGTGGTCGGGCCCTACAGCATAATCAAACTTTCCGCTAATAACCAAAACAGGTGTTTTAATGCTGGCAGTTTTAATGGTAAAATCCTGCTCGTATTCGGGATAGCCCCAAACCTTGCTGCCAAACTGCCAATTTAGGGTGGTATCCATTACGGCGTTCATTTTCTCAAATCCTTCTTTAGAAGGGTACATCATTTTGTACATCAGGTCTTTTGCATTCAGTTCGCTGATAACACGCCCCCAGGCTTCGGTACCTGTTACGCCAGGTTTTAAAAACTCCTGCACAGGCAGGCCTAAAATTCGGGCGCCCTGCTCAACATAACTTTGCTTGGCATGGGTTAGGTTAAGTGTGCAGTTTACATAAATAAGCCCGGCAATATGCTGCTGATGCAAATAGGCATATTCGGTAGCAATTGTACCTCCAAAGGAGTGAGGCATAAGCATCCACTTCTTGTAGCCCAGGTAAGCACGGAGTTCTTCAAAATCCTTCACAATTCGGGCCAGCGAGTAATTGTTGGTTTCAGATCCGCCGGAGCGCCCGCAACCGCGCTGGTCTACATAAATCATGGTCATGTTTCTTTCGGCAACATCTCCGCCTAGGGCATAATAATACTTGGTCCATGACCCAGGGCCTCCATGTATAAACAGGCAAGGCTGGCCACTACCTGCTATGCGTACAAAAATTTGTACAGAGTCGGAGGTGGTGAAGTAAAAGGATTTTTGTTGAGCCTGCACGCCCGTATATGTGCATAGCCCGATAAGGAAAAGGTAAATGGTTAATAACTTTCTCATGGTGGGTTGTTTTATATGATACAAAGCTAAACAGCAGGCGAAGTGAGATCAATTTTAAAAAGCTCAGTGCCGGTTTTATTGGGATGAACCTTGGAATACAGGTACTGAACAGGTAGTGCTTGGAAAGTGCCAAGTGATGTTTACCTGATGGTGTGAGCTTTGGTGGCTATAGAAGCTCCTCCAAAATAGCCTGTTGCCTGCCGGCTGTTGCCTGTACTTGCCGAGGTAATATTGGTTTTAACGTTGGCAGGAACGTTGGCAAAAAGGCCTCCGTTTTTGATCTGGGCCAGCATTTCAATATAATACAGGTAAGCATCTTCTGTAATAGACCAGCTTTCTACCCGAACATGATCGCCTTTGCGCAATGGCTTACGGTGCAGCTCAACATCGTGCAGGTATTTTCCATCATAAAAACGGTCGGTAGAAATTAGCAGGTTTTCGGGTTTGTTCTGCAATGTATCGTTAACATATAGCTTAAACCTGAAAAAGTCACCCAGGCCTGCATGGTCGCGACCATTATACAGCACATAATAGCCTTCCTGCCAGTTCATGGAAGCTTCGCGGTATTTTTGCGACAGAGAGTCAATTACGGCTGGTCTTCTTATTTCGGTTTGTGCCTGGTACTGGTCTCCGTTTACGCGGATGTGCAACGTGTATGTATATCCGACCTTGCCTTTAAAAGATGCAGGTGTAACGTATTTACCAGGTTCTTTTTCGGTAAGTTTGGTTATATGGCCTTCTGTATCGGTTATGCTAACATCTGCATGCTGTACTTTGGGGACAGGGCTGTTGTTAAAATAGGGCGCAGTAGTACTTAGGGTAATTATATGTGGGCCGGCCTGGTCTGTAATCCAGCCATCTACTACCAATAGGGTATTGCCTTCGCCCAGTTCAATATCTATCTCGTCCTGGCAGCTAAAAAACAAAGGAAGCACAAACAGGAGTACGCCTAATCTTTTAAGTTGTTGAAAATGTTTGTATGGTTTCATGATCTTACTGGGTTGTGGCTTAAAACTTAAAATTGTAGGTAGCAGAAGGTATTAAGGAACCGAATATAGACACCCGCACAGCTTCTGCTTTTTGTGGGTTTTCACTATTCTGCCTGAAATAAACGGTATAGGCATTTTTGCGAGCATATAGGTTGTAAACAGCAAAGGTCCAGCTACTTTCAAACTTCTGGCCCGGCTTTTTTCTGCCCTCGCGGGTAGCCGATAGGTCCAGACGGTGGTATGCTGGTACACGGTAGTTGTTGCGTGAATTATCGGTATTAATGGGCACTATAATTCCGTCTTGCTCAAAGCGGCCATTCGGGAAGGTGGTAGCAATGCCTGTACCGTATACAAAGTTGCCTGTCAGGTTCCAGCGTGGACTTACTTCATAACTAGCTACTGTATTTAAGTTATGTGTTCTGTCAAACTTAGAAGGGTAATAGGTATTATTGTTAATGCCATTAATTTTTAACTCGGTGCGGCTTAAAGTATAGCTTACCCAGCCTTGCAGGCGCCCAACTGTTTTGCGTGCATAAAACTCTATACCGTAAGCTCTGCCGTGGCCATATAGAAGCTCGCCTTCAATATGCTTGTTTAACAACAGGTTGGCTCCGTTTATATAATCAATCTGGTTTGACAAGGTTTTAAAATACCCCTCTACAGATGTTTCATACCCATTGTCTTTCAGGTTTTTAAACAGGCCCAACGCTACCTGGTTGGCTATGGAGGGTTTTATGTTTGCTGTAGAGGGCGTCCAGATATCTAGGGGAGAGGCAGCAATGGTATTAGAAATCAAATGAATGTATTGCGCCATGCGGTTGTAGCTTAGCTTTAGTGAGCTGCTCTCGGTGAAGGTATAACGGGCGGCAAAACGGGGCTCCAGGTTAGGGTAAAATGTAATAGTCTCCATAGGGCCATAAGCCTGTGGATTAACAGGAGTTTTACGGGTACCGGTTTCGCCTACATAGTTGTACACGGTATCGGCACCCAGGTAATTAAAGGCCGATAGGCGAATGCCATACTGCAGTAACAGGCGGCTACCTATTTTTTGTTCATGATCCAGGTATAAGGCATGCTCAAGTGCATTTTTATGGCCAAGTTCAAGGCTGTTAAACACAGAGTTATTGCCCAGGGGGTCTGCTTTGCCAGGCTTAAAACGATACATCATGGTGCTACCCCCAAAGTTAAGCGTGCTATTTGCGTTGAGGTAATAGTTAAAATCTGCTTTGGCACTGTAGTTTATAATGTTAGACTTCCAGTTAAAAGCCTGTGAGCCGGTGGGAACACCCAGGGAGTAATCATAATTGCTATATACCAGGGTAGTGTTAGAGAACAGGCGGGAGTTAAACAAGTGGTTCCAGCGCAAGGTACCGGTGGAATTGCCCCAGTTCATGCTGGCGTCTTCGCCAAGTTTAAAAACATCTCTGCCAAAATACCCAGAAAGGTAAATGCGGTTCTTATCGTTTAGGGTATAATTGACCTTGGTGCTCAGGTCATAAAAATACAGTTGGTTCTTTTTAAGCTCCGGAGAAAGCTGCAGGAACAGATCGCCATACGAGCGCCTGCCCGATACAATAAAGGAACTTTTGTCTTTTACAAGAGGAGCCTCTACTGTAAGCCTGCTGGCAACCACACCTATACCACCCGATACAGCCAGGTTTTTAGCATTGCCCTCTTTCATACGTACATCCAGCAGGGAAGAGAGCCTGCCTCCATACTGGGCTGGTATGCCACCTTTTAAAAGCTTTACATCTTTTACAGCATCGGGGTTAAATACCGAGAAAAAGCCCATTAAGTGAGAACTGTTGTAAACAGGAGCTTCATCCAGCAGGATCAGGTTTTGGTCTATATTACCACCACGCACATTAAAACCGGCTGCCCCTTCGCCTGCAGTTGTAACGCCGGGCAGCATTTGTACACTGCGGATCACATCAACTTCTCCCAATAGAGCAGGCATTGTCTTTATGGTTTTAATATCCAGCCGGTTCATGCTCATTTCTATACTTTTTATCTGCTCATCGGCTTTGGTAGCAGTAACTATTACTTCCTGCATTTCTAACTGCTGGTCGCTTAGGTGTATATCTTTGTTAAGGTTGGTTTTAAGCTCTATATATAACTGCTGACTTACATAGCCCATGTAGCTTATAGTTACAGAATAGTTACCTTCAGGAAGGGTAAGGGAGAAAAATCCATAGGTATTGGTGCTGGTGCCTGCTGCAAGCTGTGGCACATAAACAGATACACCAATAAGGCCTTCGCCATTGGCGGCATCTTTTACATAGCCGCTTATGGTATATTTTTCCTGCTGGGCACTGGCTCCCAATGCTGGAAGAAAGAGTAGAAGAAATAGGATATAGGGTTTCATGATTATTTTTTTACAAAGGTGTATTGCAATTATCCCTTGCAGAAAAAAAAGAAACCGAATACCCCAAAAACCTGGATGAGGCCTAAAATCAAGAGATGAACATGAAGGGACGTATAGGGATATAAAGTAAAAGAGTTCGTAGCAGTCTCATACCGCTACGAACTCTTTTACTTTGAAATGAATGCTATTGCTGTTTCCTTACAAAAATTCTACGCTGCAATAATATATAATTGGCATCCTCATCACCCAGGCTTACTGCCTTGCGCAGATCAAGATAAGCTTTTTCCTTGTTGCCCAGCTCCAGGTGGGTTAAACCACGCCACCTAAATGCTTCTGCGCTATCCCTGTAATACCAGGCTGCTTTATCAAACTCCCTGAAAGCATCTTTATACTCCTTTAGCTGTGTAAAAGCTTTGCCTTTATCCATATACGCATCGGGCAGGTTATTTTCTAAAGTGGATGCTTTGGTACAGTCGGCTATGGTGGCATAGAGGTTGCCCAGAGCCAGGTTACATTTACCCCTCAACGCCCAGGCCAGGGCTGATTTTGGGTGTTCCTGAATCATTTTTGTAAAATAGTCCAGGCCTTTTTCAAATTCTTTGCGCCGGATGTACTCCTGGCCTTCCGTCATTAATTTGCTATCCTTGGTAACAGGATCGTCTTCTACACCAATAATTACTTTAAATATGATGTAAAAAAAAGAGTATACAAGCAGTAGGGCTGTCTTCATAAACGTTGAGTCTTTCTGTGTAACCATCGTTTCGACTGTTTGGTTTTAGTCATTCATGGACAGGCTTCTATATCGCTGGGAAAACGATAAAGGCAACCTTTGCTGTTAGATATTAAAGATAAATAATTATTGCGAAGATGAAATGCAGCCTGGCAATAAATACAGTTTTATAAAATACACTTATATGCTATCCGGACGGCACGCACATAAGGTAGGAGTGATCTAACAGGAAGTATATTCTTTAACGAATATTTTTAAGGTTTATCGGTATAAAATGGCTACTTTTTTTTCAAATAATAATTTTAGCCTGCCTAACTACTTATACCTTGGTGCGTATACTTAAAAGATGATGATACTCGAGTGCGTATTTGTGATAAAAGCTAATTTTTTGATCCTTAATGGATTGTAGTAGATATTGCAAGTGCGCATTTAATTTTTTAACCTAAATTGATTAACAAGAATTATGGAATTAAAAAACCTGAAAGATCTGTTCGTACACCAGGTACAGGACCTCTACAGTGCTGAAGATCAACTCCTGAAAGCACTCCCCAAAATGATTGACAGCACTTCTAACAGCAAGCTGAAAAAAGCTTTTGAAAAGCACCTGAAGGAAACCGAAAAGCAAAAAGAGCGCCTGGAAAAAATATGTGATTCTCTGGGTGTAAAGCCAGGAGGCGAACACTGCAAAGCCATGGAAGGCTTGCTTAAGGAAGGCCAGGACTTTATGAAAATGAAAGCAGAGGATTCTGTAATGGATGCCGGCCTTATTGCTTCTGCACAGCGCGTAGAGCATTATGAAATTGCTGGATATGGTACTGCACGCCGCTATGCAATGCAATTAGGTGAAGATAAGATTGAGAAACTTTTGAGCGAAACACTAGAGGAAGAGAAGAAAACGGATGAGATTTTAAATGACATTGCCGAAGGTACAGTGAATGAAAAGGCAATGAAAGAGGATAAAAAATAATTCGTTTCTTCTGACAGGGTTAGAAACCACAAATTAATTAACAGTAAACAACGATTTACCTGTTGCAGGTATAGTAAGTTTGTACTGAAACAGTGAAATGGGTCAGCTGTGGCATGAAGTGCTGCAGCTGACCTTTTTTATGCGAGATGCCTTTTACATTCGTTTATGTAAAGCATATTGCCGACCTTCGCACAAACTTAGTTTATGCAAATGTTTGAGAAAGACCCCTTAGGCAAAGCCATGTACGATTACCTGCAGGGTAGGCACGATGCCGAAATCATAGTGCACAGCCCTGTCATGGAAGACGATGTAATACCCGTAAAGTACCTGTTCAGGAAATGGGACGAGCTGCCCAACCTGGAAAAGCAAGCGCTGGAAGCCTGCAAAGGCCATGTGCTTGATGCCGGCGCCGGAAGTGGCTGCCATAGCCTTATACTTCAGGAAAAGGGAGTTGAAGTAACTGCTTTGGATATATCTGCAGGAGCAATAGCCCTTATGCAGCAGCAGGGTGTACAAAGAGTAGTACAGGAGGACCTTTTTGAACACACCGGAGGCCCTTACGATACAGTACTGATGCTCATGAATGGCATAGGCATAGTAGGTGACCTGGCCGGTCTGGACGATTTTTTACTGAAAGCCCGCCGTTTGCTTGCTCCTGGTGGCCAGATCCTGCTGGAATCATCAGATATTCTGTACTTGTACACCGAAGAAGATGGCTCGGTTTATATAGACTTAAATGCGGAATATTATGGCCAGATGAACTACCAGATGGAGTACGAAGGCATACAAAGTGATGCTTTTGACTGGCTGTATATCGATTTTGAATTGCTGAACGACCATGCTACTGCTGCAGGCTATACCTGCGAGCTGGTATACGAAGAAGAAGATGGCCATTACCTGGCACGGCTTACACTAGCCAATTAGAGTGCAAATGTTTTGTTTCTGATGCTTTAATTTTGTAGATCTATGAAGCTTATAGCCTCCTGGCAACCCTACACGTTACAGTTTAAGTTTGATGCCGGTACTTCCAGGGGTGTGCTGCGCGAAAAGAACACCTGGTTCCTGCTGCTCCGCCAGTCTGGGCAAGCAGAGGTAGTAGGCATTGGCGAGTGCGGGCCTTTAAAAGGCCTGAGCCCCGATGACAGGCCCGACTTTGAAGACCAGCTAACGGCACTTTGTAATGCTTTGCAGCAAATGGAGTTACCGGTTATGCCAAGCCCGGAGCAGCTTGCCCGCGAGCTAGTGCCTGTCCAGTTCCCTGCCATTCGCTTTGGCCTGGAAACCGCACTATACGATTTACAAAATGGAGGCAGGAGAGAAATTTTTACAAATACCTTTAGCCAGGGTAAAGAAGCTATACCCATCAATGGGCTGATCTGGATGGGGGATAAGAACTTTATGCTTCAGCAGATCAATGATAAGCTGGCGCAAGGCTACACCTGCATTAAAATGAAAATTGGTGCAATTGACTTTGAGGAAGAATGCCGCCTGCTGGGCTATATACGCGAGCGGTATTCTGCCTCTCAAGTTACCCTGCGTGTAGATGCCAATGGTGCCTTTACCCCTGAAGATGCACTAAGCCGGCTTGAGCAACTGGCCCGCTATGATATTCATTCTATTGAACAACCTATTAAAGCCGGCCAGTGGCAGCAAATGGCTAACCTTTGTGCCCAAACGCCTTTGCCCATTGCTTTAGACGAAGAACTGATCGGGGTACATGCACCAGAGCAAAAAGCTTTTTTACTGGATGAAATTAAGCCTCAGTACATTATTTTAAAGCCTACCCTGGTAGGAGGCATGGGTGGCTGCCGTGAATGGATACAACTAGCCGAAGTACGCAATATACCCTGGTGGATTACCTCAGCGTTGGAAGCCAATATTGGCCTCAATGCGATTAGCCAGTTTACAGCCGAGTTTAAGCCTGCCCTGCCTCAAGGCCTGGGCACCGGGCAGCTTTATCATAACAATATACCTGCCCCTCTGCACATTAGCCGGGGTGAGCTGCATTACAATACCACTCAGGACTGGGATTTAAATGCTCTTTCACTAGTAAGAAGGCATTAAACTTTCTGCATTATTATTTTAAACCTATGGCATCTTTTATTGAAGGGCTGGCGCAGAGCCTGTTTGCAAAACATGGCAGCAGCATTTCGGAGCTTTGTATTGTATTTCCCAACCAGCGCTCGGGCTTGTTTTTTCAGAACTGCCTGGCAAAGCTGGCCGAAGAGCCCATTTGGGCACCCACCATATACAGTATGGAAAAGTTTGTGTGTGAGGTATCCGGCCTTACACGCCCCGATCTGCTTTCATTAAATTTTGACCTTTACGAAACCTATACCGGGCTTTATGGCAACCAGGTAAGCTTTGATAAGTTTTACCACTGGGGCGGTATGTTGCTTAACGATTTTAATGATGTAGATGAATACGGCATTAATGCAGCCCGCCTGTTCGAGGTGTTAAAAGATCAGAAATACATAGAGGCTACTTTTGAGGGCCTGAGCGAGGAAGAGCGTGAAGTAGTACGCAGCTTCTGGAAAAACTTTGACAGCACCCGCCAGTCAGAAGAAAAAGAAAATTTTATACGCCTTTGGGAGAAACTAGCCGACCTGTACACAGCTTTCAAAGAAAAAATACGCAGCCGCCAGCGAGGCTATGAGGGCATGATTTATAGAGATGCTGCCGACCGTATAGAGAATAAAAGTGCAGAGCTGCCTTACAAGCAACTGGTATTTGCTGGCTTTAACGCACTTAACCAATGCGAAGAGCGTATTTTCAAAGCGCTAGTAAGCCAGGAGAGGGCAGAAGTATTCTGGGATGTAGATGCCTATTATATAGAAGATGAGAGCCAGGAGGCTGGATTCTTTTTTCGCAATTACCTCAAAGATCCTGTGCTTGGGCCTACTTTCCCGGAGGTGTTGCCCCGCCAGTTTGATGATAAGGAGCGCTGCCAGGTAAGCCTGATAGGTGTACCTCTGGAAGTAGGGCAGGCCAAACTGGCCGGCCAGCTACTGGCCCGTCATGGTGCAGAAATAGAAATGCAGAATACAGCTATGATTTTGCCGGATGAGTCGTTGCTTTTCCCGGTGCTCCATTCCCTGCCCGATGCAGTGCAGCACGTAAACGTAACCATGGGGTATCCTTTGCGCAATTCGCCCCTGTATAGCTTTATGATCCATGTTATCGAGCTGCAGCTATCATCGCGCGAAACACCCAAAGGGATCATTTATCACTACAAGCTGGTGCAATCTATACTACGGCATCCGCTCTTTTTCTACCACAACGTAGCCGGAGTAACCGCTTACCTGGAAGAGCTGGAGCAATCCAAGCAAATATGGGTACAGGAAGGTACCCTGCAAAGTAAAGGAGACCTGTATGCAAAGCTATTCTGCAAAATCAACCATATTGATGACGTGTTTAGCTATGTGCTTGACTTACTGCTGAACCTGGTGCAGCATATGCAAAGTGCAGAAGATGAAGATGCTCCCAACCTGGAAGAAGAATACATTTACCAATATTTTACCCAGATCAAGCGTTTGCGCGAGGTGCTTACAACCCGCCAGCTGGAAATTAACCTGGCTACTTTCTGGAGGCTGTTCCGCCAGGTAGCAGAGGGTATGCGCCTGCCTTTTAGTGGCGAACCTATCAGGGGGCTGCAGCTTATGGGTATCCTGGAGTCTCGTAACCTAGATTTTGAAACGGTGTTTATCCTTTCCATGAACGAGGCTAGTTTTCCGCCCCGCCACCAGACCGACTCGTTTATTCCCTTCAACCTACGGAAAGGCTTTGGAATGCCACTGCCTGAGCATTATGATGCTATGTATGCCTATTACTTTTACAGGTTGTTCCATAAAAGCAAGCGGGTATTTATTCTGCATAATACTCAAAATTCCTCGCAGTTAAGTGGCGAGCTTAGCCGCCTGGTGCAGCAACTACGTTTTGAATCGGGTTTTAAAATTACCGAACAGGTGCTTTCGCACGAAATCCGGGCAGTAGAACCCAAGCCAATAATAATACAAAAGAACAAAGCCGTACAAGAGGAATTGGGCCGTTATTGCATGGGTATGCAAGGAAAATCGCTTACACCTTCTGCCTTAAATATGTACCTGGATTGCCCGGTTAAGTTTTACTTTCAGCAGGTGGCAGGTTTAAAAGAACTTGATGAGGTAAATGAGGAAATTGATCCATCGGTATTTGGAAACCTGTTGCACCGGGTGCTGGAACTGCTCTATAAAGGCCTGGCTTCGCACAAAAAAAGCTATGATGTTGTACCTGCCGATTTTGAATGGCTCCGGGCTGCTGTAGATGATATTATTGTAAAAGCCTTTAAGCGTGAGTTCCGCACCGGACAGGACGATGAATTTGAGTTTGAAGGCCGGAACCTCATTATCAGGGATATTATTAAAGAATATACCGATAAGGCCCTGGATTGGGATGAGGCCTATGCGCCCTTTACCATTGAAGGGCTGGAAGCAAATGAACGACAGGGTTTCCGTATGGATTTTCCGGTTCTTATTGAAAGCAGCAGGGAAGCTTTTGTATCGCTGAAAGGTACCATAGACCGTATAGACCGTAAAGAAGATGTTGTGCGTGTGCTTGATTATAAATCGGGCAGCGACTCGCTGAAATATGATACCCTGGCTTCGTTGTTTGATCCGCTTTCTGAAAAGCGTAACAAGGCAGCTATGCAGGTGTTTTTTTATGGCATGTTGTACCTGGAAAGCGATAAGGCAAACGTATTTGACGAAGTACATGCCGGCCTGGTGCTGATTAAGCGCCTGTTTGACCCTAAGTTTGATTACCGACTGGAAAGTACAGCCGAAGGTAAGGCAGGAAAAATAAATGATATTCAGCCTTTGCTGCCAGATTACAGGGCACATTTGGGCTCAATGCTAGAAGAGATTTTTAACCCGAAGATACCCTTTGAGCAAACTACCGACCATAAAAAGTGCAGCTACTGTGCCTATGTTGATATTTGCCACCGGGGGTAGTTTTTGAGTGTTGCCATCTTTATTTATTTCAAAATGCTGGGTGTTAGGCTGGTATAGCTTAAGGGTGCTTTTTGTTAACTGGGCTTAAATCAAAAATTATACTATTCTGAGTATGCAGGGCTCTGGCTTTTCCGTATGATTACAAACCAATTGACTATATTGCAGGCTTAAACTGAAAACTTTAAACTGAACCTAAATCCTAACACTATGTCTACAGAAAATATGGGCTTTGATCCTGAAGAAATCGCAGGGTTAAAAGAAGAAATACAAGCAAGTGGTAATTCTTTTATCATTAATGAGGATGAGCCACAAGGCGATGAGTTTGCTCATTTCTTTTTTGTTGGCAAGCATGAAGGCCGTGAGGTAATTTATGATGCTGTACTGTATAGCCTCCGCCTGGAGCATAGCAGTAAAGTATATGAACTGGCCGATGAAAAAGCTGCTGAGAAGTTTCCTAACTATAAAAAGTGGGAGTTTGAAGAAGATGAAAACGGTGAACTGGTAGTGCCTGATGATTTGGACGAGGAGGTTGAAACCTTTAAGGCCGAGTTGATTATGGAGATGGAGGAAGAAGAAACTGTAAAGGTAAAAGAACACATTGACCTTGACACTGAGTTTGAATATGGTATAGGCCTGGAGGCTTGCCTTAACGTAGAAGCAGTAACCGAAGAGGTAATTGAGAAATTTGTAACAGAATTTAACAACGGTACTTTAAAGTTGGATCCTACTATGTACTCTTTCCAGAGCGATGAGGAAGATGACTTTGAAGACGAGGACTAAAAACAACTAAAGCCCGCCAGGAATGGCGGGCCCTAGTACCCTGCTAAACAAATAACAAAATATGCTTTAAACAACTAAACAAACAATCATAAATACGGACAGGTTTGTTTAAAAGTTGTGGCTTTAGCAGAAAAAAAATACAATATTTTTAATATTTGGGTTTAGGTGTTGATAACAAGCCATATGCAAGCTTATTTTTTAAAAAAGAACTTAACAGCCTCACCCAAATCATACACGGTTTTAGTAACCAGCGCTGCCTTCAGATAGCTGCTGGCCACTGCAGAACGATAGCCACCTCCGCTATGCACCACCAATGGCTTATCACTTTTGGTTTCCCAGAGTCTTACTCTTAATTCTCTTAGTGGTATTTCCACAGCATATGTAAAAAGAGGCATCTGCTTGATCTCTTCCTGGTTTCGTACATCCAGTATTGTATAGGCCTCGGGCCTGGCTTTAAAATCTTCCAGGTCCAGCACATCACTTTCTTCTTCATCCTGGTCAATAAAAACCAAGGCAGTAGTAATCTGTTCTGCTAAACCCGCATTAGCAGCAGTTTTTATCAATCGCTCCCGGGAGGCAGTGTCAGCAGCAACCAGGTAAAAGGGCTCTTCTTCTCTTACGATAGCCTTTAGACAAGCCGTAAAAGAAGTACCTTCCTGTATATTGATGGCTCCTTGGATATGCCCTTTGCGAAATAGGGCCGCCGGGCGGGTATCAATTACCAGGGTGCCGGGTTTAATGATCAGGTCTGTGTCGGTGCGGGGTACAGCTTGTATAAGGTTGTACAAATCTGAGTTGTGTTTGTTAACCATCGTGTATCTTGCTTAAGGTATTAGTATACTTTGCAGGGTAGTGGTGGTATACAGGAGTAAGGTAATATCCTGGTAGCCCATTTTTTTGAAAAGCATAGACAGGGGTTTCATTCCTTTTTTATGGTTTTCGGTAGGTTCTGCAACAAACTTAATGGCTAGCAGTTTTTGCCCCTGTGTAAGTACTCTGTCAGGCTTGCAGTTGCCGTGGCTCTGGCTGAGCAAGGTGGGTGCATTACGCACCTGCCAATGAGGGCCAAACCAATTTGCTACTTCTGGCTGCTGCAGGATATGCTGAACCATCCCTTCCAGTTGTTTCCTTTCTTCGTGCGTTACCTGTCCCTGGAAATACAAAGTATCCAACGCCTCGGGTAAGCCCATAGGAGTAGCAAGGTTGGCCAGCAGCCCGGCTACCAATTGAGGAAAGTTTATCTTACGCTGCTGTGGAGCTGCTTCTTCTCTGAAGTACTCCTTGGCTTGTGGTTTTATGGTAAGCTTCTCGCGCCACGAGGATGACAGGTATTGATCCAGCTGGAGGGTATGGCCTTCGCTACTTTTTTGCTCAGAAGGCTCTGGTAAACCACCCAGATTAAAAATACCATCTTCTTCATGCCAGTATGGTCGCATGTCCTGGTAGGTTTTATCCTCGTCTTGAAAGGTTTCTGCTGTGCGCAGGGCACTTGCCATTAAGTCTGAAACAGAGCGAACCGCGTAACCCTCTTTGTTTTCGGCTTGTCGGGGTGCCATCAAAAACAGACCTGCTTCGGCACGGGTAAGGGCTACGTAAAGGGTATTTAGGCTATCCAGGTAGGTATATACTTTTTCTGTTACAAACTCTTTGGCAAAATAACTTTGTAGCAAGGCAGAGCGGTACTTTACCGGAACCCTTTCTACCATAGAAAAAGGCTTTTCTGCGTGGCTGCCCCATAAAATATTGGTATTGCTGTAGTTTTTGTCCAGGCTCCAGCTGCAAAAGGGTATAACTACAATTTTAAATTGCAAGCCTTTTGATTTATGTACGGTAAGGATACGTATAGCATCCTGGCCTTCTGATACAGCAACCGAAAGCTTATAGCCTTTTTCCTGCCACCATTGCAGAAAGGAGCTTAGGTCTGTTTTTTCGGTACGTGAATAGGTAAGCACTGCATCCTGGAAACTTTGCAGGTAGGCATATTCATATTTGTTTTTGTTCAGCTCAAACAGCCGTATCAGTGCTTCAGTAAGCTCAAAGAGTGGCAGCCTGCTTAGTTCGGGCAGGTGGGTGGTAAAGGCCTCGGGCAGGTTTTTAACCAGGTAGGCCTGTATATCGGTAAGCCCGGCCGGGGTGCCTTCTTCAATACCGAAAAGGGGGTTAAGGTCTTCGGGACAAAGTTCGGGCAGGGCTACATAACGCCTGTACTCCTGCACAAGGTACACGGCAGACAGCTTATCGGCTGCATTTCGCATAAAGCGCAGGGTGCTGATAAGAAGCTTTATAGCCGAAGAGCTGCCCAGGTATAAGGCTTCGGACGATACAACATCGTAGCGGTAGCCCGGCTTGCCCTGGCGGTTTTTGTAATCCATCATGGCTTGTGCTACGGTGCTGCCTTCATGCCCGGTACGCACTAGAAAAGCAATATCACCCAGGGTGTAGCCTTTGTCCTGTAATTCTTCTACCAGTAAAGGCAGGCGGTGCAAAGCAGCTTCTTTCCAGCCAGTGGTTTCGCCACTTTCTTCATTTTCTTCCTTTCGGTCAAAATAGGTAATGTGTACCAGGCCTTCCTGCTCAATGGGGGCTGTTTTTTTAGAGGCAGGAAAATGCTGGTAAGCATCTGCATAAGCCTGGCTAAGTTGCTCTGCTTCTCTGATCAGTGCCTGCTGCGTAGCTTCATCTACTTCTGCCTTCTGCACATCGTCCATGAGCTTGTTTTGCAAGTACAGAGGCATTTGCCTGAATATAGCATTGTTGAAGTCTATAATGTTTTTTTTGCTGCGCCAGTTATCGGTTAGGTTTATGCGCCGGGTAGGGTGGGGGGCCAGGTCTTCGGAGGCTTTGCGCAGCAGCAACGTCCAGTCGCCCCCGCGCCAGCGATATATGGATTGTTTTACATCGCCTACAATAAGGTTGGTTTTGCCCTGCCCAAGGCTGTTTTCCATAAGCGGCTTAAAGTTGTCCCATTGAAAGGCAGAAGTATCCTGGAACTCATCAATCAGGTAGTGCTGATAGGTGGCACCTACTTTTTCATAAATATAAGGTGCATCGTTATTGGCTATAATCTCCTTCAGGAAGCGGGCCACATCAGAGATCAGCAGCACATCGTTATCATCCCGGTACTGCTGCAGCTTGCGGGTAATATCACTTAAAATGCCAAAGCCATAAATAAAGCCTTTTACTTCCTGGGCTGTATTGTAGCGTAAAATATTTTCGCTGTAATACCGTAGCCCATCTACAAGCATGTTGTATAGCCCGGCATCAATAGCGTTCTGTAGTTGGTCTTTAAGTGGCGATTTTTTGCCATACCAGCTTGTAGGGTCCTCTACGGCCTTAAGTATCCTGCTGCCCGGAGCTGTGGGCTTGCCACTGGCCATTTTGGTAAAGTAGCCTGCTACACCGGTTTCGCCATACGAAAAGTCGGCTACTTGTACCCCATGCTGCTCCATAAAGGCTAAGCCACGCTTACCAATGGCCTGCAGGGTTTTTTCAAATTCATCTTCAATGTCTTTTAACTGAGAAAGAAAGGTATTTACAAAGGCTTTATCTTCCAGCTTGGGCTGCAGGGAGGCTTCAAACTTCATAAAGTCTTCTTTAAAAATTTCGGAAGCCAGGTTAAGCAAATCCTTTCGGAAGTCCCAGCTGCTTTCATCTTTTATGCGGCTGCGGGCGTATTTGGTAAGCCAATCGCGCAGGGCCTCATCATGGCCTACATCCAGCAAAATCATGCGGGTAAGTTCTTCCAGCACCTTTTCCTGGTCGAGTTCAATGCGGTAGCCTCCGCGCTGCAGGCTATCGTGTGCAAAGGAGCGAAGCACCCTCTGAAAAAAGCTATCGATGGTGCTTACCGCAAAGCGGGAGTAATCGTGCAATATAGTTTTTAGCACTTCGCCAGCCCTGTGCTGTAAGCCTTCGGGGCCAAGCTGGGTAAGAGCCTGCAGTTCAGTGGCCAGGGGAGATTGCTCGCCCTGGTGCAGCTCATTTAGCTTGCTGATGATGCGCCCTTTCATCTCTTCGGTAGCCTTGTTGGTAAAGGTTACTGCCAGTATATGCCTGTACAACTGCGGGTTTACCAGTACAAGGCTTAGGTACTCTTTGGTGAGAGTATACGTTTTGCCAGATCCGGCAGAAGAGCTGTATAACTTAAACGCGTATGATGGCATGAAGCAGAATAATAAAGTATGCAGGCAAACCTTTTAGCCTTTAAGGCAAGTGTTTGTGCCAGAGGCTTTGGCCGGTTTACCATTTGTTGTGCAAGATACACGATAGAGGCATGGTATAATAAGGCTTGCCTATAATTAAAACAGAGAAGAGGCGTTAAGGCAATGCTACAGGCAGGTTGCATAATATGGCTGCTGCATTATACGAGAAAACAGGCGGGTAAGACTCTGAAATAAGTACATTTTTTTAGATGTAATATTTTTTGGCTTTTTGCGGTTACTTTTTGCCATGTAAAAAGAATATATAGATAAGAACGCCTCAATAAGTGTTTTAGACGCCCCCGGATAAAATAGTGTGTATGTAACTTAGTTTTTGTTTCTGAACCTAAAAAATAAGGTTATGAGAAAAGTTATAATATTCTGTCTTGCTTTTCTGGCCCTGGCTCCAGCCTGTTTGGCACAGCAAAGCCTGATGGCCTCACACTATACGTCTGTACCTGGTGTAGCACCTGAAGATCCCTATCACTACTTATCCGAAAACGAAAAGGAGGTAATACGTCTCATCAACATGGCACGTATAAATGGTAAAAAGTTTGCAGAAACTTTTTTAACGGCTCCCGAGGGCGCAGACCTTGCACCAGCAGTACAGGAGTTAAAAGAAAAGTTAGCCCAACAGCCTTCTATGGCTCCTTTGCAACCTGTGCTGCCTTTGTATAAATCGGCCTGGGCACATGCCCGCGATATGGGCAAACATGGCAAAGAAGGCCATTTAAGTACCTCTGGCCTGCAGTTTTACGAGCGTATACACCAGCAAATGCCAGGTGCAGCCACTGTAGCCGAAAATATTCATTACGGTACTGATGAGCCTATCCGTATCGTTCTGGAAATGCTTACAGATTGTGAAAATAACAACAGTTACCGTAACAATATTCTAGACCCTAAAATGAAATGGGTTGGCGTATCCATACAGCCTCACCAGACGCAATGCTTTAACACTGTGATGGATTTTGCTTTCAGGCCAGAAATTTCTGCAGGTGCCGGCAATACAAGGTTGAGTAAAAAAGAAGCTTATTACAGACCCTGCCCCAAAACAATTAAAGTAAAGCGGAGTAAGCTAGGTCTTACTGGTCTAAAGCGCAGGTAGTACGTTTCTTGCTTTTGCAAGCGGAAAGCAGTTGCAGCATAGGCAGCCCTTAAAAAATCTTTGATTATATGTTATTTGTGTGATATTTTGCGTACGTAGTATCGTAAGCAAATCTGCAATAACTATGCGTAAAAGCCTGTTTCTTCTTTTTTTTCTTGTAAGCGCCTGTTTTTCTGGCTCAATGGCCCAGGTAGAGGCTCCCCGGAAAGAAACTATTCTGGTAGTGGGCTTTACACCCCAGCAACTTGGCTCAAATGTATATTTTACAGAAGAACTAGCCTGGATCAATGATACTACCGAACAATATGCCACCTTGTATAGCGAAGCCCTGGTACAATCGCTGCTTGATTTTGAAAATGAGAACTTTCGTTTTGTAACAGTTAGCAAAGAGCAGGCTTCCCTGATACACTTAAGGAGTTTGTTTGCAGAATGGAAAAACCAGTTTGGCGAAAGCTATATAGCCCTTACCAGCGACTCGCTGCTTGAAAGCAACCTCAGAACCTTGATGGATGTTTACAGGGCTGACTATGTGCTTACACTTAATTTCTATGAGATTTATAGAAGTTCTGCTCCCAGTATGTATACACCAGACCTGGATGTAAGGCATATTATCCATTACGACCTTTTTACCTACCACATGTACACTGCTTCGGCAGGCACAATAAGTTTACCTACCAGTTACTCTGCTGCGGCCCATATGACAAAGCGCTACCCATTATTTGCGCACGAATTACTGGCCAGGCTGGAAATTTTCAGAACCGAAGAAACAGATACAGGTATGCGACAGCGTTATTTCAGGCTACGCGACCAAAGCGTGGCTAACCGGTGGGGAGGCGGCATTTCTGGTGGATGGGGAGCACCTTATGGAGCCATAGGAGGGGAGTTGCTTCGACAGATCGGGGTAAACTTTGATATTAATGCTGGTATAGGGTATAGCTACAGTGGCTTTAAGGGCGGAATAGGTGCACGCTATTATTTAATGCAATATGGTACAAGGGTAAGGCCATTTGTGGGTATAAACCTGGTAGCTGCTTCGGGCGCTCCCTATACAATTGGCGGTGCTACCGATGATGCAGGCAATTACCTGAACCCCGATGAAGTTAGCCGTTTCAGAATTTTACCCGACCAGGCCATACATGGTAAAATAGGATTCCGGCTGTTAGGGCAATCGCAGGCACTTCTGGTTACCGGTGGCTACAGCCAACCTTTCAGAGGCAGGCCTGCCCAGTTTGAAAGAGGCTTGCTTAATGCCCAACGCCAGGCACAAGCCGACCTGATGCGGGTAGGAGGGCTTGAAATTGGCATAAGTTATATTCACTACTTTTTACGCTAGGCAAGTTATTTGCTTTTAAGGGGTATGCCAGGTTGTTCGGTTATAATAGCCATTACTTCCTGGTGTATGGATTCCTGGAAGCTGGCTAACGCTTCGGGAGCACCTTCCTGTACTGTAATTGTTTTATCCTTTCCATCTGTTGATACCCGGGTAATGGTAGAGGGCCGGCTGGCGTCAGCAGAAGGATAGCGCTCTTTAAATGAAAAATATTTTATTTCCCGTGCTTTAGCCAGCATATTGTTTACCAGTACTTCGGGGATTATGTACTCGTAGCTGCCTTTAACCTTTACATGCTCATTGCCTTCAAAAATCATACGGCCATTACTATAAAAACGTGCAATGTATTGAGGGCATTTACCAGCACATGCTGTTTTCTGGATGCTTAACACTTCCGTTGCATTTCGTGATGTGCCCGGTGCAATAGTTTGGCACGATACCAACAGCCAAAGTAAAGTAAGTATTAGGCAAAATTTACCTCTAAGGATAGAAAATGAGTTTTGCATATTGCTTCTGAAAGTACGCCGGTAAAATATGGGTTTGTACAAAAATAAAAAAAGCCACCTTAAAATTGTAAGGTGGCTTTTTCAATATGTATACCAAAATTAGTCTTTTTTGCCTCTTTTTTGCTGCTCAGCGGCTTTCATAGCTTCTTCTAAACGCTGTTGGAAGCCAGACTTTTTCTTGTCTTTATTCTTGATTTTGTTTTCCTGCAGGGTTCTGTGGATTTTTTCTTCATCTACAAACCTGCGGATACCTGCCTGCTGACCCATAGTTACCAGGTTAGAGATCAGGTAATAGAAGCTAAGGCCTGCTGGTAGAGAGTTTAACACAAACATAAACACAACCGGCATTACATAAGTAAGTGACTTCATAGGTCCTGCTACCGTTGAAACCTGGTTGTTGAACCACGTTAAGCCCAGTGTAGAAAGGGTCATCAGGATCGTGAATAAACTAACATGAGCACCGTAACCAGGAATACGGAAAGGCAGGTTCAATACAGAATCGTATGTTGACAGATCGCTGGCCCACAAGAATGCTTCCTGGCGAAGCTCGATGGAGTTCGGGAAGAAGTTAAACATCGCAAACAGGATCGGGATCTGAAGCAGCATAGGTATACAGCCACTGATAGGATTGATACCTACCTGTGAGTACAACTTCATCTGCTCTGCCTGTATTTTCTGCATATCATCACCATACTTTTCCTTTATGGCATCAATCTCAGGCTTTAGGGCCTTTGTTTTTGCCATAGAAATATATGATTTATAGGTAAGCGGGAACAGGAGCATCTTAATGATGAGCACCAGTACTATGATAATGATGCCGTAGCTGCCAATATAATTTTCAAGAAAGTTAAAGATCGGGATGATCAGGAAACGGTTTACCCAGCCAAAAATACCCCAGCCCAGGTATACGTTACGATCAAAACCATCGGTAACACTTTTAAGAATATTGTATTGGTTAGGCCCAAAATAGAACCTGAAATCGCCACCGCCAGGACGGGTAACTTCAGCCAAAGGAATAAACAGTTCAGCCTCCAGGTTCTTTACAATATTTGTATCGCCTTCGGGTACATGGCTGCGTACAGTTGCTTGCGTAAAAGGCTCACCATCTGCAATAATGGCTGCATTAAAGAACTTCTGCTTCATAGAAACCCAGCGCAATGCTTCGCTGATTGTTTCTGCCTCTGCACTTGTAGAACCTTCGGGCAAGCGGTCAAAATCTTCTGCTGCAGTGTAGTAATTTACCGTAGTAGCAGCACGGCTTTGCGTTATATCACTTTCGGTATGCAGTAAATCATCTTTCCAGAAAAAGCGGATAGGCTGGTTAGCAATAGAGCCTTGTAATCCGCCCATATCCAGGTTATACCCAACAGCATAGCCCTTGCCAGGGAGAGAATAAGTCTGGCGGATGGTACGGCCGCCTTCCAAGGCAAGTTGGAAGGTAACACGCTGTGTGTCGGCTTCGGCAACTGTATAAGCAGTATTGGCATTTGTTGTAAAATACAGCTGGCGTATATCTACAGGCCCGCTAGGAGAGGTAACCTCCAGCGACATTGTATTGGATACATCATCAAAAAGATAAAGTGGATGACCACTGTAGGTTACATAGTTTTTTAACAATACCTGCTTGATACGGCCACCAAGGGTGGATAGGGTTATGCGTACATCTGCATTTTCAAGTACAATGTCGCTTTCCTGTCCACTGGCGCCCGCAGCAAAAATGCCTAAGCGGCCACGGTTCTGCGCAATGCGCAGAGAGTCGTCATAAGCTGATTGAGGAGCCACAGCATCTGCCGGAGGAGAACCAGAGGCAACCTCTGTACGTGTGGTTTGTGGAGAAGAAGGGGGCTGAGGTGCGAAAAACCCGTAGTATACAGCTAGTATACCCAGGATCAAAACAAGCCCGATAATCGAATTTCTATCCATGTTTCTGCAGGGCCTGGCAGTTTACATCTGCTGTGCCCCATTTTTTTGTAATTAGTATATGTTTCGTAAAAGGGTAATCCGGTTTTCAGCGTTTCTGAAAACCGGCACGCAAGTTAGCTTATATTTTTAATTCGGCAACGTGTTTTACCTTACTATAGTCTATGGCCGCTTTTACAAACTTCACAAAGAGCGGATGTGGCGTAAGCACTGTACTCTTTAATTCCGGATGGAACTGTGTACCTATAAACCAGGGGTGATCTTTAATTTCAACAATTTCTACGAGCTTGGTTTCCGGGTTAATGCCTGATGGGATCATGCCGGCTGCCTCAAATTGTTCCAGGTAAGTGTTGTTGAACTCATACCGGTGGCGGTGGCGCTCTGTAATCTTGTTTTTGCCATATACCGAAAGAGCTTTACTGCCCTTGCGGAGGTCACATGGATATGCCCCCAGGCGCATAGTACCACCTTTCTGGGTAACATTTTTCTGGCTTTCCATCAGGTCAATAACCGGGTGGGGTGTATTTGGGTTCGTTTCGCGCGAGGCAGCTCCTTCAAGGCCCAGTACATTACGGGCATATTCTACTACAGCACACTGCATGCCCAGGCAAATACCAAAGAAAGGAATTTTGTTTTCGCGGGCATAGCGTACAGCCATTATTTTACCTTCAAGGCCTCTTTCGCCAAAACCAGGGGCTACCAATATACCGTCCAGGTTTCGAAGTGCTGCAACCACATGCTCATGATCAATAAAGTTTTCTGACTGTAGCCACTTGATGTTTACCTTGCACTCATTTTCGGCTCCGGCATGAATAAATGCTTCGGCAATAGATTTATATGAATCGCGCAGTTCTACATATTTACCGATAAGGCCTATGGTTATTTCTTCGGTCGGGTTTTTTAAGCGACCTAAAAATTCTTTCCAGGCATCAATATCAGGCTCGTTTTTATGAGGTAGCTTTAATTTAGTAAGTACTCGCTCATCCAGTTTCTCCTTTTTCATAAGGAGCGGCACATCGTAAATTGTTTCTGCATCTATTGATTCGATAACAGAGTTGATGTGTACGTTGCAGAACAAAGCAATTTTTTTGCGGATCTCCATAGGAAGAGGGTGCTCAGTACGGCACACCAAAATATCGGGCTGTATACCTGCTTCAAGCAGGGTTTTTACCGAGTGCTGGGTAGGCTTTGTTTTAAGCTCCCCGGCAGAACTCAGGTAGGGTACCAGGGTTAGGTGAATTACCAGTACATTGTTATGGCCCATATCCCAGCGAAACTGGCGCACGGCCTCAATAAAAGGAAGCGACTCAATATCGCCTACGCATCCACCAATCTCTGTAATGATAATGTCGTAATCGCCATTTTCATCCAACAGGCGGATGTTGCGCTTTATTTCATCTGTAATATGAGGGATTACCTGCACGGTTTTGCCCAGGTAGGCACCTTCGCGCTCGCGGGTAATTACATTGTTGTAAATACGACCTGTTGTAATATTGTTGGCCTGTGAGGTAGGCTTATTTAAGTAACGCTCGTAATGGCCCAGGTCCAGATCTGTTTCCGCGCCATCGTCCGTAACATAGCACTCACCGTGCTCATAAGGGTTGAGGGTGCCCGGATCTATATTTAAATAGGGGTCTAATTTTTGAATGGTAACCGAAAAACCTCTTGCTTGCAGGAGCTTAGCCAGAGAGGCGGAGATTATACCTTTTCCAAGGGAGGATGTTACACCACCGGTAACAAAAATATACTTTGCAGAAGCCATAAGTGCTGTGAATAGTTTCTTAACTTATGGGATACAAAAGTACAGTTTTTAATTGGCTTTCGCAGGCTTATATAGAAAAATATTTATGTTTTTATAGAAAAGCAGTTAAACTGATTGTAGCTTTCTGCTTTAAAGTCAGGTAGTTATAGGTAAAGTGTTTATACAGCGGTAGAGAGTTGATCTACTGCTGCCTGGGGGAGAGGAGCTAGTTTGCGGCTTTGGTAATCAAAGCTTAAAATACTGGTTTTAGCTTCCAGAAGCACTTTTTTAGTTTCTATGTTTGTAATCCGGTAGTACACATCAAAGCCCAGTTTATGAATGTCTGCTGCCGCCACTTCTACCAAAAGCCTGTCGCCATGAAAGCCTTCGCCTTTATAGATCATAGCGCTATCGGCCATAATAGTGCCTGTGCCAGCCAGGTTTAGTTCTGTCCAGCCAAAGCTTTTAAAAAACTGTACCCGTGCTTCATGAAGCACCGATAAAAAAGCATCGTTCCCCATGTGACCCCCATAATTTATATCACTGATCCGTACTTTTTCTTCAAATGAAAATTGGAATTTTTCTGGTAAATCCAGTTTTAATCTAGCCATTGTAAGGGTAGGGTTAAGTGTTTAAAATAATTCGGAAGGTGGTGCCCTTGCCTGGTTCTGATTGCTTTACAAAGATTTTACCCTGGTGGTAATTTTCTACAATACGCTTAACCAGGGTAAGGCCTAAGCCCCATCCTCTTTTTTTGGTGGTAAAACCCGGCTCAAAAACTTTGTTTGCCTGCGACTTGTTCATGCCCTTGCCATTATCAGAAATATCAATGATCACTTTTCTTTGATGATCGGGCAGCATCCTGATATCGATCTGGCCGGAACCGCCCATAGCATCTACTGCGTTTTTGGTAATGTTTTCAATAACCCAATCAAACAGAGGTTTATTGATACGGGCGGTAGAGCCCTCTGGAAGATCGTTGTGAATGTTGATTTTTACCTTACCCGAAATGCGCGACTGCAGGTAATTAATGGCACTGTATACTGCTTCTGACAGGTTCTCTTCTTTTAGCACCGGTACCGAGCCTATGCTGGAGAAACGTGAGGTGATCATGTTAAGCCGTTCCAGGTCTTTTTCAAGCTCAGTTATTATTTCATCGTCTTTAAAGCGATCATCTGTTTTAAAATATTCTACCCAGGCCATAAGCGAGGAGAGAGGGGTGCCTAATTGGTGGGCAGTTTCTTTGGCAAGTCCTACCCACACCCGGTTTTGCTCTGCCCGGCGCGAGTAACTAAAAGACAGGTACGCTAAAATGGCAAAAATAGAAATAATTGTTAACTGCACATAGGGGTAAAACTTTAGCTGCGTAATAAGGGAAGAGTCTTTGTAGTAAATGTAATTTTTGTTTTCTTCTCCTTCCCCAAAGTTTACCTCAATGGGTTCGTACTGCTCCCGCATAATCTGGATCTGCTCTTCCAGGAACATGCGCTCTTGTGTTGGGGTCAGGTTCTTGGGAACGTTCAAATTATCATGTGTAATAGGGGCATGGCTGCCATCAGTAAGAATAACAGGAACAGAGGTATTGGCATTGATAATATCCTGAAAAAGAAAGTTAACATTTTCGTCCTTATCGATTGTGATCAGGAATTTTATACCGTTTGCATAAAGCTCTATAAGTTTCTTTTCTCGCTCTACAAGCCTGTTTACAAGGAAATTAGTAAATACAATGGAGGCCCCGCCTATAAAAATGGCCACCATCAGGATAATCATTTTAAATCTGAACTTATTCTTATAAATGTTCATATAGAATATAAAAAAGCAGATGATGTTGCTTATTTGTAATCAATCTAAATTACAAAACATGAGCATTATCATTTTTTTTAAGTGTGTTTCGAGTTAAATTTGTGCTAATATTTGAAGAACAACTATGCACGCTCAATTTAAAGCAATTAGCCTTTCTTACAAGAGTGCTCCTATTCATATCAGGGAACTTACTGCGTTGCAAGAAGATGCATGCAGGCAACTCCTTTTAACAATCAAAGACTATACCGAGGCCACAGAAGTTCTGGTGTTGTCTACCTGTAATCGTACGGAGGTGTATTATTCCTCAAATAAAGATTACAGCGCCCATATTATCAAATTGATCGGTATACAAAAAGGAATATCTGATATTACTTCATTTGCCGAGTACTTCCAGGTAATTAACGACCCTAACGAAGCTGTTGAACATTTATTTAACGTATCAATGGGGCTGGAGTCGCAGGTGGTGGGCGATATGCAG